>ENA-OPBZ01000565-OPBZ01000565.1-human-gut-metagenome-genome-assembly--contig:-NODE-565-length-19132-cov-4.378099_pt1 | contig 19132 bp, 9 predicted proteins | sample MGYA00241072_ERZ501459 | MGnify/ENA primary metagenome ERZ501459 (study PRJEB25962, sample SAMEA2042632) | human gut metagenome | biome: human gut; feature: human-associated habitat; material: faeces...
CAATTTTATTACAAGGAGGATTCCATTCTGCATCAAGTAGTTCTGCCAGGAAATCAGAATTCCATCCTGCCATTTTTCTTTTCATAGTCATGCTCCCTTTTCTTGGATTATTCTTCAATTGGGTCATGGCAATCTTGGCTATCAAAGAGAAATTCTGTGCGGCATTACCTTTCTTTCGTTGATCATCTTCATTAAAAGTGATGTCCAGTTGCCAGTGTAACTTATTTTCTATGCCCCAATGACTTCTGATGGCCTGCAGGATACCTTCTGAATCCAGGGGTAAAGAGGTAATAAAATAACGTTTCTCTATTGTCGTCTTTCCTGTTTTTATACGAGTACTTTCTTTTGTCAGACAAACGACGGAATTTGCATTTTCCCAACCTAATACTGCTGCTGTACAACCATTATTATATACTTGGCAGAAGCGTTTCTCTTCCCGTCCGTGAGCTCGCTTTTCTTCTTTGTAAGCCATCTGATAACGAGTGGAAGGAATGTGTCCGTGGCCTTCCACCTTGTTTCCTTCCATGTCTATTTCGTCAAACCACGACGTGATTGTCTTGTACAAAGTCTTTTGATTGGATTTCACACAGATAAGATAATCGGCATGGGCTTTGGTCACTTCTTTGACTATCTCATGTTGGCAACCAATTGCATCTATAGTCACGATACACCCTTGCAGGTCTAAAGATTCGATTAGTTTAGGGATTGCCTTTATTTCATTACTTTTCTTATCAACCCGCTCTTGCCCAAGACTTACTCCGTTCTCTGAAGACCATGCACTTACCATTCGAAGAGAATCAAAACTTCCGTTCCTTTTTTCTTCTTTGGCACCACATATTTCCTTGCCATCTATATTAACTATCCCTTTATATTTACCGCATATATCCTGTATCCAGGAGCGAAAGCCTAATTCTAATTCTTTGGGATCCAATAATGAAAACAATCGGTTAAATGTATCATGAGATGGAATTCCTTGGAAGTCTTTTATCCGTTCTCTGAAAAAATCTTCCCGTGCACGACCAAATTCCGCTACCTCATTCCAACTTTCGGCTCCACATAAAACAGCGGATATTGTAATATAAAAGATACTTTCCAAACTATATTTTTTCAAATGATCTCTACGAGGATCTGATACTTTTTCTAATATAGAAAATATTTCCATTACTTCTTTGATTTTTATTATTATCCCTTTGACTACCTAAAGATAAATACTTTTTAAAAGGTCTGGAAATTTGTAATGCGTCAGCCCTGAAAGTCGTATCCTTTTATATTTTTGACAGATGTGCTAAAGCTTTTCCATATACGTGCTAAAGCTTTTTGACAAATATGGAAAAGCTTTTCGACAGATGTCAAACAATTACTTTCTTATCGGATTTATATGCAGCGTTCGTAAGAACATAAACAAAAAAATGGCTGTTGGTCATCTCCGAAAAACAGGAATGATAACCAACAGCCGTTATTTTACCAGAAAGTACTTCTAAATACCTCTTCGGTTATTTATTTGACCAATACCTTTACTTTCTTTGTTCCAGAATCACTTTGCAGTACGACGAAATAGATTCCTCGTTGCAGGTTAGAAACATCCGTCGAACCACTGATAGATGACTGATAACAGCAAGCACCGTTCGCCGCATAAACAGACAAGGCTGCCTTGCCTTCCATATCTACATGAATTGTACCCGGACGCGTATAAATACGGGCATCTACAGCCTGGATCGCTTCATTGGCAACACTTGATTCAGAGTAATAATAATAATCTATACCATACATTTGCCAGTTTTCAAGATCATTTTCCGGAAGATAATATCGTTTAATTATCATCGGGTTGCCTTCTGTTGCCTCTGCCTTATCTGAATAGAATATATTCCAATTATTATTTGTTACATCATATTCAGCATCGATATGAGTGTAACTTTCGCCATCCGTTTCATCAACGTATTTATATCCATAATTGATAACCCAATCTCCGGCATCTTTACTCCAGCTATATTCCATTTGAGTATAATTATTACTATCTCCCTCGTATTCAACCTTATATCCAATTGTAACTATCCATTTCCCGGATTCTTCGTCCCAGCTTGAATCTTGGTAATAATAGCTTTCTACTCCGGTTTGCACATATTCACGTTTAGTTTTGTAAGACAATATCCAGTCTTTGCTTTCATTATCCCAGTTATAATAGCTTTCAATATAATTTCCATTATCATCAATATATTCATATTCCGTTTTGTCACGATCCGAAATAGAATTGTTTTCATAAAAGCTACTGATCATAGCCGTAATACGACTCAGCGAGTCATAAGTCATTTCCATAGAAGAAATTTTTGTGCCACGTTGTTCTGTTTCCGGGTCAACATCAAAAGTCTCTTTCAAGAGCAAACGTCCTTGGTCGTTGTATTTGTAATCAGTACTTGTAAAAGTGACCTCTTTACTTCCACTATCTTTCCGGATAAGAGTATCTTTCAAATTTGATGTTGAAGATAAATCATCATCTGCATATGTATATTCTTCTATAGAGTGCATATACTCATCCGGATTGTCCCGTAAATCTTCTTTAAGAATTATCTTGTTATTCTCATCATAATCAACTCTAAAAACAACCCTTTCATACCCACTGCCATTCCAATTCTTTTGCTCGTTATATATATTGCGTCCCATATCATCATATTGGGTGTAATATCCTTCAAACAGAAAGAGTTTACCCTCATCGGCATTCCAAGAATAATTTTCGTATAGGATTGGTTTTCCTTGTGAATTATATTCGTTATCAACATATAAAATAAAATGCCATTCTCCGTTTTCATCCAAAAATTGAGACTCGGCATGGGTTAGTCGATTAGCAGAATCATAGCTATATTGATCTCGTAAAGTTAGTGTCAATACCCCATTTCTCAATTCTTTATATTCATATTTAGTTTGAGCCCCCTTTGAGTTATATTCAGTATAATACTGAGAAGTTATTTCTTCCGCTGTATTGTAATAATTCTCTGTAATACTGGTTAGATTATTTGCACTATCGTAGGTAGAAACTTCCTTCGAAAATAATCGCCAATCAGAACCATTAAGCTTATAGTATACATTCGATAAGCAATTTCCATTTGCATCATACTCATACAAATAACGACTATTGGGAATCCAACCCTGATCATTCCAAGAATATTCTAATTTCTCTGTAATTTTTCCCTGAGCATTGTATTGATAAACATATTTGCTTTGTTTTTCGCCTTTGGCGCTACAATCGATGATACTATCCAATTGCATCGCCTGGGTAGTAGTAGCGCGTAATGATGCTGAACGGGAAATAACAGACTGACTCATCCGATCATGCAATATACGAGTAACCGGCATTTGTGGATCGGGCATTGCTTTTACAGTTTTTTCCCATTGTAGCTTTCCTGACTGTGGTAACATTGCCTTGTGTTTATCAGCAACGGTTTGGGCAGTTAATGACATGCCGAAAAGTGATACTACCCAAATCATGAGGTTCTTGTAAATGTGTTTCATAATAATTGATATTTAAATGTTAGTTAAGAATCTAAGATTGTTGACCTTTTGTAGCTCCTATCGTCGCTAAGATAATAAAAATTCAGACTTATACCTCATTATCCTTTCTTCATTTTTTTATATTTCATTGGAGACATGCCCATTACTTTATGAAACAGACGAGAAAAATAGTAACTGTCTCCAATACCAATCTTATAACAAATCTGATTGATTTTCATATCTGTAAAATCGAGTAACTGACATGCTTTCTGTATCTTAAGTTGATTAAAATAAGTCAGCGGCGGATAACCGGTTCGTTGATTGAACAAAACGGAGAAATGAGAAGGCGAATAACCTATATGCTGGGCTATTTCACCTAAAGACAGTTTCTTTTCGATATTCTCCTTCATAAAATGAATGGCAGCCGTGATGATATCAGTCTTTTCTTTATCTCCTGATGCCACATCTCTGTACTGTTGCAAATAGCGCAAGGTACCTAAGTAATGATAAAAGATCGAGCAAGCATACAATAAGTTTTCACGACTGTATCCCATCTCCAAGGTATGAAAAATCTCTTCAAACAAATCGATCCGATTACTGATACGAGAATGGATACCGGGTTTGATTTCAATTGGAGAAGCGGCCTGACGGGTAAACTCCGAAGCCAACTTACCTTTGAAGTGAATCCAATAAATTGTCCATGGATTTTCCGCGTTGGCACCATAAGCATGCGGTTCACCGGCAGGCAAGATAAAATATTGGTTGGAAGTAATCTTATATTCATGGTCTCGTAACCGATACCAGCCTTCGCCTTCCATACAATAGATAAAGACATACTGATCGATCGGTTCTGTCCGCTCCCGAAAATGATGCCAAGCCTTTGGATAATACCCGATGTCTGTTATATACAGGATAGAAGCTACCACATCTGCTTCCAATTCTTTGACAATCGAAGCAGGAAGGACTAAGGCTCGTTCTCCGTTGAATCCGTCTTTTCGTTTGATCATGTTTTCCATGGTTTGATGTTCTATCTGCAAACATACGACATTTATCGAAAAATAGTCCATCTTCACCGATAAATTATCTATTCCTTGTTTGGGAGAAATGACGTTAATTTGCAAATGAGTTCTAACCTGAAAAACTCAAAAACTAATCAACGTATAAACTTAGCTTTTATGAAACAAACAACAGCTTATTTACTTCTGATTTGCCTGGTATCGGCAATGGGAGGATTGCTCTTCGGTTACGATTGGGTAGTCATCGGAGGAGCAAAGATTTTTTATGAACCTTTTTTCCAATTGGAGAACTCAGCAGCTTTACGGGGATGGGCCATGAGTAGCGCTCTCATCGGTTGTCTGGTCGGAGCCTTGTTATCCGGTAAATGGAGCGACCGTTACGGACGAAAGAAGATGTTGATCATGGCAGCCTTCCTGTTTATCCTATCAGCAGTTGGAACCGGAGCTACCAGTGATTTCAACTGGTTCATCATCTATCGGATTATCGGCGGACTGGGAATCGGTATTGCTTCGAATGTCTCTCCGGTCTATATTGCCGAAGTATCACCTGCCTCCATCCGCGGAAAACTGGTTTCTCTGAATCAATTGACAATCGTATTAGGAATCTTATTTGCTCAGATAGCCAACTGGTTGATTGGAGATGGTTTTACAGCTCCAGATGGAACACTGACTGCTGATGGTATCGAATGGGCCTGGCGCTGGATGTTTTGGGCAGAATTAATACCGGCTGTATTGTTCTTTATCCTGGCTTTCATCATTCCAGAAAGTCCCCGCTGGCTGGCCGCTTTCGGACAAGAAGAGAAAGCCCGACGGATCTTGGTACGGATTGGCGGAGATAAATTTGCCGAACAGACTTTAACCGATGCCAGACAAGCTACGCAGACAAAGACAGAAGAAGTACATTGGAAAGCATTGGCCAAGCCGGATGTTCGAAATGTATTGCTTATCGGAATCGTCCTGGCCATTTTCCAACAATGGTGTGGCATCAACGTCATCTTTAATTATGCTCATGAGATCTTTTCTGCAGCCGGTTATGCCGTATCGGATGTATTGATGAACATCGTTGTCACAGGAATCACCAATGTAATCTTTACGTTCGTTGCCATTTACACTGTCGATAAACTCGGACGGCGCAGTCTGATGCTGATCGGTTCAGCAGGATTGACACTTATCTACTTGATATTAGGGACCTGCTATTACTTCGGATTCAGTGGATGGCCCATGTTATTACTGGTTGTTTTAGCCATTGCCTGCTACGCCATGTCGTTAGCTCCGGTAGTATGGGTTGTTCTTTCTGAAATCTTCCCGGCACGTATCCGAGGAATGGCCATGGCTTTATCCACCTTCTTCCTGTGGGTTGCCTGTTTTATCCTGACTTATACATTCCCAATCTTAAACGAAACAGCCGGAGCTTCAGGTACTTTCTGGCTCTATGGTCAAATCTGTCTGGCCGGAGGTCTGTTTATCCGTATAAAGCTTCCTGAAACAAAAGGGAAAACACTCGGTGAGATTGAGAAAGAATTAGTGAAATAAAGAAATCGATAAAATCCAATTTATATGTCAACAGCAGTAAAAGTGTGGGAAGAAGATATTGTTCTCCCAACCTATGAAGCCGGGAAGCCGGAAAAAAGTCCTATGTTTCTGGAAAAACGTGTTTACCAGGGAAGCAGCGGAGTCGTTTATCCGTATCCGGTCATTGAGAAGATCTCTGATACATGTACGGACAAGACGTATCATGCCTTGTTTCTTGAAAACGAATATATCAAAGTAATGATCCTTCCCGAACTGGGAGGTCGTGTCCAAATGGCCTATGACAAGATCAAGCAACGCCATTTCATCTATTACAATCATGTCATCAAACCGGCATTGGTAGGATTGGCCGGACCTTGGATTTCAGGAGGTATCGAATTCAACTGGCCTCAGCATCATCGTCCAAGTACCTTTATGCCGGTAGATTATACCATTGAACGGAAAGAAGACGGCAGTGCCATCGTTTGGGTAAATGAACGGGAACGGATGTTCCATCAAAAAGGAATGGCAGGATTTATCCTACGTCCGGGTCGGGCTGTTCTGGAAATTCAGGGAAGACTTTATAATCCAACACCGATTCCACAGACGTTCTTATGGTGGGCAAACCCGGCAGTAGCCGTCAATGAACATTATCAGTCTGTCTTCCCAGGTGACGTACATGCGGTATTCGATCATGGAAAGCGAGATGTTTCCCGTTATCCGATCGCAACCGGTACCTATTATAAAATGGATTATTCAGCAGGAGTAGATATTTCCCGATATAAGAATATTCCGGTACCGACTTCTTATATGGCGGTCAACTCCAAGTATAACTTCGTAGGAGGCTATGAGAATGATACCCGTGCCGGTGTTCTGCACGTAGCCAATCATCACATCTCTCCGGGAAAGAAACAATGGACCTGGGGAAATGGAGACTTTGGTCAGGCTTGGGATCGTAATCTGACAGATGCAGATGGCCCATATATCGAACTGATGACAGGTGTTTATACGGATAACCAACCCGACTTCACCTGGTTGCAACCCTATGAAGAGAAGACATTCACACAATACTTCATGCCTTATCGCGAATTGGGAGTCGTTAAGAATGCGTCTTCTGACTTACTGATGAATCTGGAAGAGATAGACGGAAAGGCTGTCTTGAAATTATTCGCTACCCGCTATCTGCCCAATGTACAGATAAGTATCCAGCAAGCAGATCATGAAGTATGGCATCACATCATTACCCTTTCTCCGGAAAAAGTCTTTGAACAACAGGTTCCGGTTACCGACATGAAAGCGGTGAAAGTATGGATATATAACGAAACAGGGCGCAAGATTCTGGATTGGGAACCCGAACCGGATGGCGTAAAAGAATTACCCGATCCTGCCAAGGCTGCCCTCGACCCGAAAGATGTGCCTACTATTGAACAATTGTATTTGACAGGATTACATCTGGAACAATACCGCCATGCAACTTATTCTCCGGTAGATTATTACCAAGAAGCCTTGAAACGGGATCCGTTGGATGTACGTTCAAACAACGCCATGGGACTTTGGCTGATCCGGAAAGGACAGTTTGCGAAGGCTGAACCTTATTTGCGAAACGCCATCAAACGACTGACAGAACGGAATCCGAATCCGTATGACGGTGAACCATCTTATAATCTCGGATTATCTCTGAAATATCAGGGAAAATTAGACGAAGCCTACGATGCCTTCTACAAAGCCTGTTGGAACGGAGCCTGGCAAGATGCCGGATATTTCTCGTTGGCTCAGATCTCTGTTATCCGAAAAGATTGGGAAAATGCTTTGTATGAAATCGACAAATCCTTGTTGCGAAACTGGCACAGTCTGCGCGGACGCCACCTGAAAACAGCCATCTTACGTCTGTCGGGTAAAACAGAAGAAGCCTTGCGCTTAGCTGAAGAATCTCTGCAAATAGACGCATTTAACTTCGGTTGCCTGTTCGAGAAGTATCTATTGACACAGGATGAGAAAGTGATGGAATCGTTCGAACAAATCATCCGCCACGATGCCCACAATTATGAAGAATTAGCCACCGACTACATCTCTGCCGGTTTATGGGATGAAGCCAAGGCGGTAATTACGACAGCACTGGCAAACGTGACTGACAGCCCGGTGATGCTTCTTTATTATTTCGCTTGGTGTCAATTACAGACTGGGGACAATGCCATGGCGACAGCAGCTATCCAAGATGCAGAATTTTCGCCTATCGACGGATGCTTCCCCAACACCTTGGAAGCGATTCTTGCCTTGCAAGCAATCATCCGTCATAATCCGAAAGCTTCCAAAGCTTTGTATTATCTGGGAAATATCTGGTACGACAAACGGCAATATGCAGAAGCAATTTCGGCTTGGGAAACTTCGGTACAGATCAATGATGCGTTCCCAACAGTTTTACGTAACCTGGCTTTGGCTTATTTCAACAAACTGGGACGGAAAGAAGAGGCCGTCAACCTACAGGAAAAGGCTTATGCGTTGGATCCTTCTGATGCCCGCCTGCTGATGGAACTGGATCAGTTACATAAACGCATGAACTATGATCATAACCAGCGTTTCAACTTCCTGAACCAGCATAAAGAGATTGTCACCCTTCGGGATGATTTATATCTGGAATATGCTACCTTGCTCAACCAACTGGGACGGTATGAAGAAGCGATCCAATGGATTGATGCCCGGAAATTCCATCCATGGGAAGGAGGAGAAGGCAAAGTAACGGCACAATATCAGCTGGCACGTCTTGAATTGGTAAAGCAATATATGAAAGAAGGCCGGTATGAAGAGGCATTGACCCGTATCAACGAATGTTATGTTTATCCACATCATCTGGGAGAAGGAAAACTACAGGGCGCACAAGAGAATGATTTCAACTACTACAAAGGTTGTATCCTTGATGCGATGGGACGTACTGCTGAAGCAAAAACTTGCTGGGAAGCTGCCACTCAAGGTAACCGCCAACCTGCAGCTGCCATGTATTACAACGACCAGAAACCGGATAAGATTTTCTATCAAGGCTTAGCCTTACTCAAATTAGGACGCACAGACGAGGCGAAAGGCCGCTTCCATGCATTGATCGATTATGGAGAGAAACATCTTTTCGATATATTCAAGATGGATTATTTTGCCGTTTCTTTACCAGACTTACAGATCTGGGAAGATGATATGGACAAGAAGAATGTCATCCATTGTAATTACCTGATGGGATTAGGCCATTTAGGATTAGGAGAAACAACTGTTGCCCAAACCTATCTGGAAGAAGCTTATCGGCTGGATAACAATCATCAGGGAGTACAATCGCACCTTCAGGAAATAGAAAAGTGGAACTTCTGACATTGTCGAAAGTACCAAAAATAGAAAAGTGGAGCTTCTGACATTGTCGAAAGCACCAAAAATAGAAAAGCGGAGCTTCTGACGTTGTCGAAAGCACCAAAAATAGAAAAGTGGGGCTTTTGACGTTGTCGGAAGCTCCAAAAATAGAAAAGCGGAGCTTCTGACGTTGTCGGAGGCACCCATAATCCATATTTAATAAGAAGAATTTATGAAACTGATTCGTTTATCATTAACGATATTTGCCTGTTTATGCAGTATCACCGCCTTCTCAGAATCTATTGATCTGTCCGGACTATGGCGTTTCCAATTAGATCCGATGGGATTCGGGAAAACACCTGGGTCGGAACTCTATCTAAGCAAACTGACAGAAAGTATTGTCCTGCCGGGTTCAATGGACGAAAGCGGGAAAGGTATACCTAACGCAGTTTCTCACGTGGACAGCTTGAGCCGAAAGTTTGAGTATTGCGGTCAGGCGTGGTATCAGCGGGAAGTTGAGATTCCGGAATCCTGGCAAGGAAAAGAAATCATACTGACACTGGAGCGTTGTCATTGGGAAACGAGTGTATATGTGGACGGCGTTCCGGCTGGAACAGATGAACGCCTCTCAACTCCCAACCGTTTTATCTTAACCAAACAACTGACTCCGGGATTACATACTTTGACAATTTGTGTGGATAACCGGTTGAAATATCCGATGGATCAATGGGCACATGGAACAACCGAATATACACAGACCAATTGGAATGGTATAGTAGGAGACATGAAGCTGGAAGCTAAGCCGGCTTACTATCTGGCAAACGTACAAGTAGAACCGGATATCCAACAAAAGAACGTACGGGTTCGTTGTGCATTCCATACAGGAGGGAAAAGCGGACAAAGTAATCTGACATTGACCGTTAAAGACCAGTCAGGAAAGAAAGTGGCCGAATCAACAACACCGGTCACATTCCAAGGGAAAGAAGATGGGGTGGAACAAACCTTATCACTGGGAAAAACAATTACCTTGTGGGATGAGTTTTCTCCGGCTTTATATACATTGGATGTCTCTTTATCCACAGATGCCGGACAAGACAGCAGAAGTCTTCGTTTCGGTATGCGCAAAGTAGAACAAGGAAAGCATCATATTCGCTTGAACGACCGGGATATTCACCTGCGTGGTGTCTTGGATTGCGCCGTCTTTCCACTCACCGGTTATCCTTCAACGAACCCTGATGATTGGAGACGTATCATGGGAACCATCAAGGAATATGGTTTCAATCATGTCCGTTTTCATTCCTGGTGTCCGCCTGAAGCTGCCTTTACAGCCGCTGATGAATTAGGCTTATACCTGCAAGTAGAGCTTCCGATGTGGATCAAGGATGTAGGAAAGTATCCGGCTCGCCGGGATTTCTTTGAGCAGGAGATGTATGCGATCCTGAACGAATATGGCAATCATCCATCTTTCCTACTGTTCTGTAATGGAAACGAAAATGAAGGAGATTTCGCAGTATTGGAAGATTTGATCCAAAAAGGACAGGCGTATGACGATCGCCACCTGTATGCTGCCTCAACAGCAAGAACACATGTCAAATCGGATCAATATTATACCTCTCACGTAACCCAAAAAGGTTGGATTACTGTCTATGAAGGGAAACCAGGTACAGATTGGGACCGGAACGAGACATCCGACATAGACGTACCGGTTATTGCCCATGAAACCGGACAACGTTGTATGTATCCGAACTTCCAAGAGATAACGAAATATACAGGAGTATTGGAAGCCCGTAACTTCAAGGTATTCCAAGAACGTCTGACAAAGAACGGAATGCTGCACCAAGCGGATGAGTTCTTCCGGGCAACAGGTGCTCATACGGTATTACAATATAAAGAGGTGAACGAAACTTTGTTACGGACATCCAAATCAGGAGGTTTCCAATTGTTAGGTTTATCCGACTTCCCCGGTCAGGGAAGTGCCTTTGTCGGTATCCTGGATGCGTTTTGGGAAAGCAAAGGTCTGGTATCTCCTGAAAAGTATCGTGAATCTTGTGCTCCGGTTGTCTTGCTGGCGCGTTTTCCAAAACGGATTTACACCGAAAAGGAAACGTTTAGTCCACGGATGGAAATTTACCAATTCGGAGAAAAGGATCTGAAACCCGGAAAAATGAATTGGAAACTGACTGATGAAAGTGGACACGTAATCGTTCAAGGGAAATTAGCCCATGCTACCTTAAAGACCAGTCAGGTAGATTCATTAGGAGAAGTAAATGTTTCCTTATCCGCTATCCGTAAAGCAGGGAAATATACATTTCAGGCAGAGATAGCCGGTCATATTCGAAATGAATGGGACATCTGGGTATATCCGACTGCCGGAGATCCGTTACAAGATCTGAAACTGACACGAAATTGGCAAGAAGCCAAAGTCAAGCTGGGAAAAGGAGAATCCGTTTGTTTCGTACCGGATTCCATCCTTGGCAGGAAAGCTCAGTTTGCCAGTCATTTCTGGAATCCGATTATGTTCAACTGGGATCCGATGATTGTGGGAACGAGTATTCATCACCAGCATCCGGTATTCCGCGATTTCCCCACATCTTATTATGCCGATTGGCAATGGTGGGACATCCTGAATTATGCCGGAGCTATCGATTTGACGGCATTGACCGGACTGACACCTATCATCCAAAGCGTAGATACTTATGAAGTCAATCGTAAATTAGGTATTGCTTTTGAAGCACAGGTAGGAAAAGGGAAACTGTTCTTCCTGAACTTGGATCTCTCGAAAAAGATGGACGAACGCCCGGCTACCAATCAATTGTTACGGTCGATCAGTCAATATGTCCGTTCGACAGACTTCCAACCGTCAACAACGATTCCTTTGTATCAATTGGATGCACTGTTTGCCCCTGATGTCACAAAAGGAAAGCAAACACAAGGAAATGCAGCTATTCAACAATTATTGAATCAATAACCCTAAAATCAAATTTATATGAAACACATCCATTTATTATGGGCGATACTCGCCTGTCTATGTAGTTTTACAGCCTTTTCGGCATCCATTGATTTGTCGGGCAAATGGCGTTTTAAATTAGATCCGAAAAATGAAGGGATCGAACAGGAATGGTTTAGAAACCGTTTGAGAGACAAAATCCAACTACCTGGTTCTTTACAGGAACAAGGATATGGTTATGATGTTGATGTGAATACGAAATGGACGGGGCAAATTGTAGATCAATCCTGGTTTACAGCTCCTGAATACGCTAAATATCGGGAAAAAGGGAATGTAAAAGTTCCCTTCTGGTTAAATCCAGAAAAACATTATGTAGGTGTTGCCTGGTATCAGCGGGATTTTGTAGTTCCGGCAGATTGGAAAGATGCGCCTCTGGTATTGACATTAGAACGTACTCATTGGGAAACGACCGTGTATGTTGACGGCGAAAAGATAGGAGAGAGCAATGCATTGCTGGTTCCACACCGATATGTACTGAACCAAATAAAACCGGGAAAACACTCTTTGACCATTCGGGTCGATAACCAGGTAAATATCCCGGTAGGAGTCAATGCCCACAGTGTGTCAGATCACACCCAAAGTAACTGGAATGGCATTACCGGACAAATCAAACTGGAGAAGAAATCTTCGGTTTATCTGGACGATGTACAGATTTATCCGGATATTCAACAGAAACAGATACGTATTCGCGTGGCTTTTGCCGGCGCAACAGCCAACCAACAGGCAACCGTTCGTCTGCAGGCTTTTGATCAGTCGGGAAAGGCTGTATCTGCTTCTCAAGAAGAATCTTTGACAATCGCACAAGGTGTTTCTTCAGAAGCGAACCTCGCATTGGATAAGACTGTACAACTTTGGTCCGAATTTACACCGGCAGTCTATACTTTGCAAGTATCCGTTTCGTTACCCAACGGAACGAGTGATGAAAAGAAGATTGATTTCGGCCTGCGTGAATTCAAGCCAAACGGAACACGCTTTGAAGTGAATGGTACGCCTATCTTCCTGCGTGGCACATTGGAATGCTGTATCTTCCCGTTGACAGGTTATCCGGCAACAGATGATGCTTATTGGGAAAAGATTTATACGGCTTGCCAGACTTACGGATTAAATCATGTACGTTTTCATTCCTGGTGCCCGCCGGAAGCGGCTTTTCGGGTAGCCGATCGCATGGGTGTCTATTTGCAAGTTGAATGCGGTGGCTGGGCCAATATCGGTAACGGGGAATATTTGGACAAATGGTTCTATGAAGAAGGTGACCGTATCTTGAAAGAATATGGCAACCATCCGTCTTTCTGCATGATGAATTATGGAAACGAACCTTCTGGAGCCAACCAGGAAAAGTATTTGTCGGACTTGGTAGCTTATTGGAAACAGAAAGATAACCGTCGGGTTTATACATCTGCGGCTGGTTGGCCTTATGTTCCCAATGCTGATTATTGGAACCATGCAGCACCACGTATCCAAGGTTGGGGTGAAGAGCTGAAAAGCCGTATCAATGCCAATCCACCGACAACCGATTATGATTTCTGGCCGATAATCAAGAAGGATATGCCGACTGTAAGCCATGAAATCGGACAATGGTGTGTTTATCCGGACTTCAAAGAAATACAGAAATATACCGGAGTCTTACAGGCGAAGAATTTTGAGATCTTTCAAGAGACTTTGGCAGAAAAGCATTTGAGTGACTTGGCCGATGAATTCCTTTACGCTTCCGGTCGTTTACAGACTTTATGCTATAAGGCGGATATTGAAGCAGCTTTACGAACACCCGGATTTGCTGGATTCCAGTTACTGGACTTACACGATTTTCCGGGTCAAGGTACTGCTCTGGTGGGCGTTCTGAATCCTTTTTGGGAAAGTAAAGGATATGTAGAAGGTGAGGAATACAGCATGTTCTGTAACCAGACGGTTCCATTGGCCCGTTTACCCAAGATGGTCTATCTGAACAACGAAAGCATGAAAGCTCCACTGGAATTTGCTCACTTCGGTGCTGAACCGTTAAAATCGGCTTCTATTTACTGGAAATTGGCAGACAAGAAAGGAACAATTCTCCAGTCGGGCTCCTGGACAAAAGACCTGCCTGTCACCAATTCTATCTGGATCGGGAATATGATCTGTGATCTTTCATCCGTACAGACACCGCAGGAATTGATCTTGACGGCAGGAATAGAAGGCACGAAAGTTCATAATGAATGGCATATCTGGGTCTATCCGACAGAAGAAAAGGAAATAACGAATGCACCTTATATGACAAATGTATTCGACCAACAGGCTATCGACCGCCTGGAGAAAGGCGAGAATGTCTTGTTATGTGTATCCCGTGGTACATTGCGTCCGGAAAAAGGTGGTAATATCAAAGTCGGTTTCTCCAGTATCTTCTGGAATACAGCCTGGACAAACAAACAGGCTCCGCATACATTAGGTATTTATTGTAATCCTTCTCATCCGGCATTGTCGTTATTCCCAACGGAGAAATACAGTGATTATCAGTGGTGGGATATTGTCAGCGACTGCGAAGCGATCGTCATGGATGATTTTCCGGCAGAATATCGTCCGGTTGTTCACTTGATCGACGACTGGTTTACTAACCGGAAACTGGGTTTATTGTTCGAGGCAAAAGTTGGAAATGGCAAATTGATGGTCTGTGGAGCCGATTTGTTGAAACCGGAAAACGAACGTATGGCACGCCGACAATTCAAACAAAGTATCCTGAATTATATGACTTCTGATCGTTTCGCCCCAACGACAACATTAAGCGTTGAAGAGATTCGGAATCTATTCAATTAAACTTCAGTAAGACAATATTATTCAAGCAATTGAGGATAGTATAAGGAGTTTACATACAACCTTTACTATCCGTTGATAAAAAGATAGGCATCTTTTCCTAAATTCATGCCTATCTTTTTATCATTTTATGCCTACCTTTTGATGAATTCATGCCTACCTTTTTAGAAGCTGGTAGAAACAGTTTCGGATTATAGAACACTTATCCGAAAAATTTATAACTTGCGACGCTATTACAGATCTTAAAATAATTCTTTTATGAACAGACATTATTTCAAAGGGTGGGCAATAACCTACCTGCAACGGATAGGAATCGTGGCAATTGCCTGTATTGGATTCCTGACCGCTTGCACACAGTCGCGTACGACTCAGACTTTAGACCGGTTTACAAATGCCCAACAGGAAACATTGGAGGGAAATGAACTGAACGTTACAGCAGGAATATCGTGGTTGGCAGAAGGGGATTACAAGAACTTTATCCTAAAAGGGGAAGCTCTGACCCAATCGGACGGAGATGCCAGATTGCGTTTTCACACAAACGGGAAAACGGGATATGATGTGATTTTCCATAACGGACCGATTGACGGTTCACGTAAAACGGGTAGCTTGGCTTCAGTTCGTAATCTATATCGTTCATTAGCTAAAGATAATACTTGGTTCCCCTTCGAAATTGCCGTACGGGGAAAGAACATAACGGTTTCTATTCAAGATACGACAGTGGTATGTTATACCGAACCGGCTCAGCCTTATCGGACGGAGGAACATGCCGGACAACGATTAAACCATGGGACCATCGCTTTATGCGGTGTACAGGGGAATGTATCATTCCGTAATCTCCAAATTACTCCGCTTCCGGATGATGCCCGGAATACATGTGATACCATGCCGGTTATCGACGAACAGCAGGATGCTATAATCCGATTCCAGCAACAGGACTTCCCGGTCATTGATTACCATGTTCACTTGAAAGGAGGACTGACAAAAGAAATGGCACAGGCAATGTCCATGAATTATGGCATCAACTATGGAGTAGCTCCCAATGCAGGAGAAGGAGGTGTTGGACGTATGTTGGCTAATGACGATGAAGTTTACGCTTACTACGATGAGGTAAAAGACATGCCTTTCCTATGCGGAGTACAAGGAGAAGGACGAAAATGGACAGCAACATTCTCGCAAGAAGCTTTAGGCATCTTCGATTATCTCTTTACGGATGCCATGACAATCGTTGATCACAAAGGCCGTCTCTCGCGTATCTATCGCCCGGAAGAAGTACATTATGACGGAATCAGTAAAGAACAGTATATGGATCACTTGGTGGATCAAACAGTAAAGATATTAACGAATGAACCGGCTGATATCTTTGCCAATCCGACATATCTGCCCGAAGATATGCAAGCCGACTATGATACTTACTGGACCGACAAGCGAATCAATCAGGTACTGGATGTTCTGCAAAAATATCAGATAGCACTCGAGATTAATGCCCGCTATCGGATTCCCAGTCTGAAAATCATCCGTATGGCAAAAGAGAGAGGTATCAAGTTCACTTTCGGAACAAATAATGTGGATGCTAATTTCGGTAAGCTTGAATATAGCTTGGAAGCCGTTCAAGCCTGCGGTCTGACACCAGATGATCTCTGGTTCCCAACAATGAGTATCCGTCGGACTCGTCCGGTTGTTATCTACAATAAGTTCTAAACATATATACCTTTTATATCCAATATATACCGTTCTTGATCAAAAGGTGGTGTAACTGAAAAACAAATCCAACGAGAATCGTTTTCATTTCTCGTTGGATTTGTTTTTGATTCCTATAAGTTTTATCAACAGAAGATACGATTCGGTTTATCGGAATCGTATATCCTGTTATTATTCTCCCATTTGCCTGTTAATAACCAACAGTTCATCCAGGATTTTCCGGTCGTTCGACAAGCGGGGAATCTTATGTTGTCCGCCCAGCTTTCCTTTACTACTCAACCACCGATAGAAACAACCTTCATGGGCAGCAATCACTTCCAACGGCTGTAAAGAAATTTCCTTATACCGTTTGGCCTCATAATCGGAATTGGCATGTTGGAGAGCTTCATCCAACAAAGAGGCAAATTGCGTGAGTGACTCTGGAGCCTTTTCAAACTCAATCAGCCATTGATGACGACCTTTCGCCCGATCAAGCAGGAACAAAGGTGCAGCCGTATATTCTTTTATCCGAGCCCCTGTGGCTACACAGGCTTCATGCAATGCCCGGTCGGCATTGTTGACCATCAGTTCTTCCCCAAACGCATTGATAAAATGTTTCGTACGTCCTGAAATCACAAACTTATACGGGGAAACGGAAGTGAAACGAACCGTATCTCCGATTAAATAACGCCATAAGCCACCAGCCGTAGAAATCACCATTGCATAATTCTTGCCGACTTCCACTCCGGTCAAAGGAATAACCGACGGATTCTCAGAGTCGAGTTCTGCCATTGGTATAAACTCGTAAAAGATTCCATAATCCAACATCAATAATAATGAAGGATCGGACGGATCATCCTGAATACCAAAGAAACCTTCAGAAGCATTGTAGGTTTCCATATAGTGCATTTTATCGGAAGGGATAAGAGATTTATATGCTTCCCGATAAGGAGTAAAACTAATACCTCCGTGAAAAAACACCTCCAGATTAGGCCACACTTCCGTCAGATAAGTCTTCCCGCTCTTCTTCAGAATTGCCTTGATCAGGACCAACATCCACGAAGGAACTCCCGAAAGACTGTTGACATCTTCCCGCCAGGTACTTTCTACGATTGCCTTGATCTTACTTTCCCATTCATCCATCAGGATGATTTCTTTCCGAGGTACACGAACCAGGTTTACCAAGGGATTCAGGTTCTGCAACAAGACCGCCGACAAATCTCCGCAATGAATTTGGGCATTTATCGGAGACGGACTATGACTTCCACCCAATATCAAACCTTTCCGACGGAAAAAATGGCTGGAAGGATTGTTGCGCAAATATAAGCAGACGGTATCGAAGCCACCTTGGTAGTGACATTGTTTCAGTATCTCAGGAGTAACAGGTAGAAATTTACTTTTATCACTGGTTGTTCCACTACTCTTTGCAAACCAATGTACCATTCCAGGCCATAATACATTCGGTTCACCACTCAACATCCGTTGAATATCCCCTTTTAACTGATCATAGCACTGTACAGGGAAACGGTTTTTATAATCGTCATATCCCGCCACGTGCTTATAATCATATTTCTTTCCCCACGAAGTGTTCTTTGCCTGCTCAAGTAACCGACGGAGCTGTTGTTCTTGTATGTCTCCCGCTTCCATGGTATATCGGTCAATTCTCTTATTTCGTGGCTTAAAGAACTGATATATGAAGTCTGTCAGAAAATCCATAGCCTATTTTTATATTCTAGGGGAACAAAGGTAATTATTCTCCTTTTATTTTTACCTTTGTGAAGAACAAAAAGAATAACTCTATGAAAATCGGAATACTCTCATCGGGCGGCGATTGCCCAGGTATTAATGCTACGATCCGTGGTGTCGGTAAAACAGCCATCACCCATTATGGGATGGAAGTCATAGGCATTCACGGTGGTTTTTCAGGTCTGCTAAACAAAGACACAGAAGTATTGGACGAACACAGCCTGTCCGGAATCTTGAATTTGGGAGGTACCATCTTAGGAACTTCACGGGAAAAAGGATTTCGGGAAATGCTCACCTCTGTCGATCAGGAAAAGTCCCAGTGCATCATTCAAGCCTATCAGGAATTAGGACTAGATTGTTTGGTTTGCATCGGTGGTAACGGAACACAGAAAACGACGAATCTATTGTCTGAACATGGATTAAACGTAATCGGCTTACCCAAAACGATCGACAATGACATCTGGGGAACCGAGATTACTTTCGGTTTTGATACGGCTGTAAACATTGCTACCGAAGCTATCGACCGCCTGCATTCAACGGCCAGTTCACACAAACGGGTCATGTTGGTAGAAGTCATGGGACATAA
>ENA-OPBZ01000569-OPBZ01000569.1-human-gut-metagenome-genome-assembly--contig:-NODE-569-length-19084-cov-2.204740_pt1 | contig 19084 bp, 15 predicted proteins | sample MGYA00241072_ERZ501459 | MGnify/ENA primary metagenome ERZ501459 (study PRJEB25962, sample SAMEA2042632) | human gut metagenome | biome: human gut; feature: human-associated habitat; material: faeces...
ATCAGAAAACAGTTTGCCATGATCTGAGAGGCACCCTTTCGGTCATTCTCCCCCATTTTGATACTCATCAATGGAGAGCCACCAATACCAACCCACATAGAAAAGGAAGTGATGAGGGTAACAATCGGTCCGCAGATCCCAACACCAGCCAGTGCCGTGGCGCCAATCTCTGGAATATTCCCAATGAAAATTCTATCCACAATGCTGTACAACACATTAATAAACTGTGCCAACATCGCTGGTATGGCAAGGCGTACTACCAATCCTGCCATGCTGTCTGTGCCAAGGTTATTTTCTCTGCGCATACGGCTCCCTCCATCCCTGATTTTTCCAATAGAAACGGATAAAACATAACACATTCCCATATCCGAAGTCAACCATTTTTCCAAAAAGAAACATGCCTTTTTCTGCTGAAAAATATCGCTGTTTACCCGTGAAAATTGGTGAAATTCCTTTCGAAATTCTCCTTGACATTTACTGTCCCACCCCTTATAATGATATAGCATTCACGGAATGCTTCGTTTGATACACTAACGCTAACAAGGGTATATTCTTGTTAGCGTTTTTTTTGCAAGGAGGATTTTATGGAAAACAACACATTTATGGAAGGAAAAATTGCTGCGCCCCTGATTCGTTTTGCAATCCCACTGATGATGTCGCTGGTACTACAGGCTTTATACGGCGGCGTTGACTTGATGGTCGTAGGGAAATTTGGTACCACCGCAAGCATTTCCGCTGTTGCTACCGGCGGACAGGTCATGCAGGCAGCAACTGTCATCATTACTGGCTTAACCATGGGTGTAACGGTACTGCTGGGGCAAGCCATCGGTGCAAAAAAACCGGAAGAAGCTGCCCATATTGTTGCTGGACAGATCAAACTGTTCACCTGCATTGCTTTGCTGATTACAGTGGTTCTTGTTTGTTTTGCAAAACAGGCATCTCTGCTGATGCATGTTCCCGAAGAAGCCCTGCCCGAAACCATTACTTACATTCGCATTTGTGCTTCTGGTATGATTTTCATCACCGCTTATAACTCTGTCAGCGGCATTTTCCGTGGTATGGGCAACTCCAGATCTCCATTTTTGTTTGTATTGATTGCCTGCACTATCAACATCATTCTGGATCTGGTTTTTGTAGGACTGTTTCATATGTCCACAGCAGGTGCGGCACTGGCAACGGTCATTGCACAGGCAAGCAGCTTTTTCTTCTCCATTGTTTATATGAAATACACCAAAAAGCATCGCCTGCCCTTCCGCCTGAAACTTTCTGACTTCAAGCAAAAAGGCGCTGTCCGCAGAATCATTTCTTTGGGTCTGCCCATTGCCGCGCAGGATTTTCAGGTAACGGTATCCTTTTTGATCATTACATCCATCCTCAACTCTCTGGGGGTTGTTGCTTCCGCCAGCGTTGGCATCGCAGAAAAACTTTTTGTTTTCCTTGCGCTGGTACCCATGAGCTTCATGTCTGCCCTTTCCGCTTTTGTTGCGCAGAACGTTGGGGCAAACAATATCAGCCGCGCCACAAAGGCATTCTTTGTAGCAGTGAGAATCTCTTTCTGCTGTGGATTCATGGTGTTCCTGCTGACATTTCTGCAAGGAGATTTTCTGGCGTCTATCTTTACCAATGACCCGGAAGTTATTGCATCCACCCAGTTATATCTGAAAAGCTGTTCCTTTGAATATCTGCTGACAGCCATCAACTTCTGTATGCTGGGCTATTTCAACGGCAGAGGCAGAACAAAATTCGTTTTGCTTCAGGGGGTTTTGACCGTATTTTTGGTGCGTATTCCCCTTTCCTATTTCCTCAGCCGTCTGCCGGGCACGAACCTGCTCATCATTGGGATTGCGGTACCTATGTCCGCACTTTTTGAACTGCTTTTGTGTATCGCTTTCTTTATCAAATTACAGAAAGAAAAGAAAGTGGTCATGCCTTAACCATCGAAAAGATAAAAGGCACGAAATTCCAAAGAATTTCGTGCCTTTTTGATTGCTTATTTTGATAAATGCATCTTTTTCCACCGAAAATATCCGAAGCCTTCTGCCATTGTCAGCAAAAATGTGCAGATACCATAGGAAAGCAGAAATCCTCTCTTCATAAATCCAGATTTGACTTCTATATTTTCTAAATCGATTGTACTTCGGTCTACCACACGGTATGGATACACCACCTGCGATGTTACTGCCGCTGTGGTATAAGAGGAATCATCTTCTGGAATATCATGCGCTTCCAAAAGGCAGTATCTGGGAAAAAATAAATTTCTCTGCAATTCCAATATTTGTACATTGCCTTCCCTTTCCACCAGCAGCAATTCCGAATCCTTTAAAACTGTATGATCCAAAATATGGGCATTTTTATATTCCCCATAGGCTTTTGCCAGACTTTCCGCCTGCAAAGGGCTGGAAATGGGGCAAAACAGCAACCCCTGTATACAAACAGCAATACAGAAATTGACCAGAATCATAACAATGCCAAAAAAGACCGCTTTTCCTTTCTGCATAGCATAAGCCTCCTCACAGTCCTATTTTTATTTTAACGATTCTGCGCCTTCTCAACTTCGCTCCAATACTCCTGCTGTTTTTCAAAAACGGCTTTTTCCATGACAACCGCTTTCCGCATCTGTTTATCCCATTCCATAGTTAAATGACCGAAATGGTTCACCGCTTCCCGTAGGGGAATATAAACTTTTCCATTGATATTCTGGCAGGGAATGTTTGTGGGCAAAACATTATTTTTGATAGCTCCGTTCTGGTAAATCAAATTCTTCATCTCTCCATACTGTGTTGCAAAAATGGTGTTCCAGTCCTCCAGCGAAACCTGCAAGGTACCATCTGCATCAATAAACGCATTCTGGAAAACATGCAGATAACCATTCAAAAACATTCCCAGTTTATTGAAATCAGCATAATTCACAGAAGTCACTCTGATACCTTGGATATACAGCATCACATCGTATGGATAATAGGTTTCCTCTATGGTTTCCAGCTTTATCACAAGACTCTGCATTGTTTCCGAGGAAATCTCCATATATTCTGACTGGATATCTGCAGTTTGGTCTGAAATTTTGTCCTTTGTGTAAGTGATTCTGGATAGGATATTCTGGTTTGGATACACCACATACTGTACATCCTGATTGTCTGCCTGTTCATCAGAAAGCACATAAAACTCATAACGGTCATATCCATGGGACAATTCTGCCGATTTTCCTGTCAACCACGCATTTTTCCATTCCGTCAGAAAATCCTCCACTGCCGCTGGCTGTGTCAAATAATAACAACGTCCTGTGTCCAAATCCTGCAGCTGTATAACGGTTCCTTCATACATATTCGACTGCTCCACTATAGCATTTGTCACGGGAACACCCTGTCCATACACCGCTGTTGGCATCATAACGCCCACCACACAGCAAAGCAAGAAAATTCTCTTTTTCATAGCCATTCCCCCGTTCTTACAAATACCAAAAACTCCCTTTTTTTCAGCATACTGAAGTTTCAAAAAAAATACAATGAAAAAGCGACAATCTTAAGTTTCTTGTAAGCTTTGTCGCTTTTTTGTTATATTTATTGATTTTCGTCCTCATAGGGCACAATGACCCAATGACAATCCCGACATACATAAGCTTCACATCTGGGGCATGTCATATTATGGGTCGTCAAAGAAATATCGCCAATTATTGAAGCTTCGATAAACCACTTTTTCAGTTTACGAGTATAGACCACTTCTCGCGCACTGTTGATCCAGCCTTTTTCCATTTCTTTTCCGCATTTCGGACAGTTCATAAAATGCCCCCTTTAGAACAGACTCAGCTGATTGGTTTCGGGAATGCCGTTCAAAACGCCATTTTCTTTCAGCAAATCAATGAGGGAACGTCCCAAAGAAGTTCGTTCTTTCAGCTCCTCAATGGTATGGAACTCCCCTGCCGCTCTGCCATCCACAATGCTCTGCGCCGCATTGGTGCCCAGCCCCTGCAAAGAGTTGAAAGGCGGAATCAGACCTTCCTCCGTCACAATGAACTTTCTGGAGTCGGATTTATAGAGGTCAATGGGCAGGAATTTGAAGCCGCGGGCATAAAATTCCACGATCAATTCCAGAACCGTCATTTTTGCCTTATCTTTCGCTGTTGCTTCCATACCTTTAGCATGGATTTCCCGCATAGCCGCTTTGGCAACGTCCATGCCTTTGCACATACAGCTATAGTCAAAATCATCACAGGCACGTACGGTGAAGTACGTTGCGTAATATGCTTCCGGATAATTGATTTTGAAATAAGCAATACGGAATGCCATCATGACATATGCCGCCGCATGGGCTTTGGGGAACATGTACTTGATCTTCTGGCAGGATTCGATGTACCAATCCGGTACATTCGCCGCTTTCATATCTGCAATATCTTCATCGGTGAGCCCTTTCCCCTTTCTGACTTTTTCCATGATCTTAAAGGATTTCTTCTTATCCACACCTTTATTGATGAGGTAGATCATGATACTGTCACGAGTAGAGATAGTTTCTTTCAGGGTAATAGTACCGTTTTCAATGAGTGTCTGGGCATTGCCCAGCCATACATCCGTACCATGGGACAAGCCAGAAATACGAAGCAAGTCCGCAAATGTTTTCGGTTTCGTATCCAACAGCATGCCACGCACGAATTTTGTACCAAATTCAGGAATACCCAAAGTCCCTGTTTCACAGCCGATTTCCTCCGCTGTAACGCCCAACGCCTCCGGGGATTCAAAAAGGGACATGGTAGCCGGATCGCCCAGAGGTACGGTCTGGGGATTGACGCCCGTCAAGTCATAAAGCATACGAATGACGGTGGGATCGTCGTGCCCCAGCAGGTCTAATTTCAGCAAACGACCGCTGATGGAATGATAGTCAAAATGTGTGGTTGTGACTGTGGAATTCACATCGTTTGCCGGTCGCTGAATGGGACAAAATTCATAGATATTATGGTCACTGGGTACAACCATCAGACCACCTGGGTGCTGCCCTGTGGTACGTTTGACACCAGTGCATCCATTCATCAGACGGGTAATCTCCGCATTATGGGCAGTGATTTCCCGTTCATCAAAATATTTTTTCACAAAACCATAAGCCGTTTTATCTGCCAAGGTGCCAATGGTACCGGCTTTGAACACATGCCCTACGCCGAACAATTCTTCTGTATAGGCATGGGCTGTCTGCTGATATTCCCCAGAAAAGTTCAAGTCAATATCTGGTTCTTTATCCCCTTCAAATCCAAGGAATGTCTGGAATGGAATATCGTGACCATCCTTATGCATGAGTGTACCGCATTTCGGGCAGTTCATATCAGGCATGTCACATCCGCTGGCTTCTTCCATGGCGTAAGATTTCACCAAATCCGAATCAAAGTCGGAATATTTGCAGTTAGGGCAAACATAATGGGGTGGCAAAGAGTTTACCTCCGTAATCCCTGCCATGTTTGCCGCAAAGGAAGAACCTACGGAACCACGGGAACCAACCAGATAGCCGTCAGCCACAGATTTCCATACCAGTTTCTGCGCGATGATATACATAACAGCATATCCATTGGAAATAATAGAATGCAACTCCTTGTTCAAACGGTCTTCTACAATCTTTGGAAGATTTTTACCATACATCTCATGTGCACGGTTAAAACAGATATCTTTCAGATCCTGATCCGAATTTTCAATAACCGGTGGAAATTTATCCGGATGAATCGGAGAGATCTTCTCGATCATATCTGCAATCTTGTTGGTATTGGTAATAACCACTTCTTCTGCTTTTTCACTTCCCAGATAAGAAAATTCTTCCAACATCTCTTCTGTAGTGCGCAGATATAGAGGTGCCTGATTATCCGCATCTGAGAATCCGTTTCCGGCCATAATGATCCGGCGATAGATTTCATCCTGTGGATCCATAAAATGTACGTCACAGGTGGCAACAACCGGTTTCTTAAACTGATCTCCAAGTTTTACGATTTTCTTATTAAGTTCAATCAGATCCTCATTGGATTTCACACGATCATTTTTTTCATCTGCGATCATAAATGCATTATTTCCAAGTGGCTGAATTTCCAGATAATCATAAAAATTGACCAGTCTGGCAATTTCCGGTTCCGGTGCATTTCGAAGAAGTGCCTGATACAATTCGCCAGCTTCACAGGCACTTCCGATCAGAAGTCCCTCTCTGTGTTCCAGAAAAAGGCTCTTCGGTACACGTGGACGACGTCTGTAATATTTCAGATGTGACTGGCTGACCAGTTTATAGAGATTCACACGTCCGGTCTCATTTCTCGCCAAAATGATCGCATGATATGTCGGCAGCTTCTTAATTGTATTCACAGATACATTTCCCTGCTGGTTCAGCGTATCCATATCAAAAATGTCTCGTTCTTTTAACATTTCCACAAACCGTACAAAAATCTCAGCCGTACATGCTGCATCGTCCACTGCTCTGTGATGATGGTCCAGAGACACTCCGACAGCCTTGGCAACCGTATCCAGTTTGAATCGGTTCAGTGCCGGCAGAAGGAAACGTGCCATACCAACCGTATCCACATATGTATACTCCTGCGGCAGCCCCTGTCGTTTGCAGTTTTCTATAATAAAACTCATATCAAAGTCCGCATTATGGGCCACCATGACAGCTCCCGCGCAAAATTCAAGGAACTGCGGAAGTATTGTCTGAATATCCGGTGCATCCATAACCATGGAATCATTAATACTTGTCAACTGTTCAATTCTGTACGGAATTGGTACCTTTGGATTCACAAACGTCGAAAAACGGTCTGTGATCACACCATTTTCGACTCTCACAGCACCAATCTCTATAATCTGACATGTAAGCGGTGAAAATCCTGTTGTCTCAATATCAAATACAACAAATTTACCATCAATCGGCTGTCCCTGACTGTTGGTAACAATGCCTTTCATATCATCAACAAGATATGCTTCCATACCATACAGGACTTTAAAATCTGAATCTTTCGGAACACATCCTCCCCATGCATCAAAACAGTGGTTTGCCTCCGGGAAAGCCTGTACAACACCATGGTCCGTAATTGCGATTGCCTTGTGCCCCCATTCGTAAGCTCGTTTTACCAGATCTTTTGCAGTCGTAACACCATCCATATCACTCATTTTGGTATGGCAGTGCAGTTCCACTCGCTTCTGTGGGCTGGTATCCATTCTGGTACTACGGAAATCTGCAATTTTCTTAATTCCAGATATTGACCCGATCGTCAACTCACTGTCAAATCGGTCAATCGTTGTTACCCCTTTAAATTTCAAAAAGGCACCTTTTTTGACAGATTCCGTAATCTCAGGTACCTGTTCATTTCTCAGAAACATTTTGATCACAATAGAATCTGTAAAATCTGTTACCGGAAAGATCAGGATTGTTTTTTCATTACGGATCTCACGTGCTTCCACATCTATAACCTGTCCACGGATGATGACTTCTCCCATCTCACCGGTAATGGATTCCAGATCAATGGTATCTCCCTCAAAATCTCTTCCATAGATCACATCCGGATTACTGTCTTTGCGGAATCCTCCATGAAACTCTCCACGCTGGCTTTTCTTCTCAAATGTTTTTGGTTTCTGTTCTGTTTTATTAGTCTTCGCTTCTGCTTTTTTGCCATCCTTTACTTCCGTTGCAGCCGTATCTTTCTCTTTCTCATCCTGCAGCGGCTCCGGTGTCAGTTTGGCATGTTTCAGCACATTCGCCACCTCCTGCCGGATCTGCAGCGCAGCATTTTTGCGATATTTGCTCTCTTCTGTCTCTATGAACTGCAGGTTGATCTTGAGATTCATCCCACATCGTTCACAAAAAACTTTTTCCAGATATTCCACCAGAATCCCGCTTTTTTCTCTGGATATCACAGAATCAGGTAAAGTCAGATTCATCTGCTCATCCGATGGAAAAGCAATCTGCGCACGCTTAAAAAGATTGTATTCAAGCATATTGAAGTTCTTCAGTTCCACTTCCATACTGGAACGATAAACTTCCAGAAAATTGGCCGGGGAATACTGTCTGGAAAGATGAAAACGTTCAATCACTGTTACCTGTATTTCAAGACCTGAAAAGCACTGTCGCTCAATCTGATCTTCCAGTGCCATAATATATTTCTTGTGGATCCAGCGTTCACTATGAATATAAACCCACAGTCTCGTCTTCGCTGGATTGCAGGAAACTTTTGATACAGTTACCATCTCCAGCCATTCATGCAGCTGGTCTTTTACTTTTAAATTGGGAAATACATCGAAAAATTCTTTCTCCACGCTCTATGCCTCTCTTATCCTTCCCAGTGAAGCAGTTCCTCTCTTAAAATATCCAGAAGCTGGTCTTCCGGTACTTTCTTCACGATCTCACCTTTTTTGATCAGCAGACCGACACCAACCCCTCCGGCAATCCCAATATCTGCTTCCTTTGCCTCACCAGGACCATTTACCACGCATCCCATAACAGCAACTTTAATGTCCAATGGGATATCCTGTACCATTGCCTCTACTTTATTTGCAAGCCCGATCAAATCAATACGTGTACGTCCACATGTCGGACAAGAAACAACTTCTACACCACCTTTACGCAACCCCAGTGTCTTAAGGATCCGTTTGGCAGATTTTATTTCTTCCAATGGCGCGCCCGTCAAAGAAACACGGATCGTATCTCCGATTCCCTGTGAAAGAATGATTCCAAGTCCTACGGCAGATTTGATATTTCCAGAATACAGAGTTCCCGCTTCTGTAATACCAACATGAAGCGGATGATCTGTTTTTTCTGCAATCAGCTCATGTGCTTTGGCACACATCATAACATCCGAAGATTTGATACTGATCACAAGATTGTCATACCCCATCTCTTCAATGATACGTACTTTATCCAGTGCACTTTCTACCAGGCCTTCTGCCGTAACACCATGGTATTTTTCTACCAGCTCTTTTTCCAGAGAACCACTGTTGACTCCTACACGGATTGGTATATTTCGCTCTTTTGCAACATCCACAACTGCCTGAATACGGTCAGTACTTCCGATATTTCCAGGATTGATACGAATTTTATCTGCACCGTTTTCCATTGCGGCAATCGCCAGTCGATAATCAAAGTGAATATCTGCCACCAATGGAATGTGAATCTGCTTTTTGATTTCTTTCAGTGCCTGCGCAGCTTCCATAGTCGGCACTGCACAACGGATAATATCACATCCGGCTGCTTCCAGCTCCAGAATCTGGCGGACAGTTGCCTCCACATCTTCTGTCTTTGTATTCGTCATAGACTGAATCAGAATTGGATTACCTCCACCAAGCTTTTTATTTCCTATCTGTACAACTTTTGTATGATCACGATACATGCTCTTCTCTCCTTTTTGACGAAAAAGCGGAGCTGTTATTTTCAAACAGCCCCTCTTGTATTTCAGTGCTGAATTTCCAACAGTTTAGCCTTCAGGTCATTTTCCATTCTGACCATTTCAGCTTCCGCTGCCTGGCGTTTTTCTCTGCCCTCTTTCTGAATCTTCATTACATCATCCAGCGTCTGAATCAGATCTGCATTGGTTTTCTGAAGTGTTTCCATATCCACAATACCACGTTCCGATTCTTTTGCTGTCTCTACCGATGCCATATGCAGTTTCTCTGCATTTTTTCGAAGGAGTTCATTTGTAAGATCCGATACCTGGCTCTGTGCCTGCGCCGCCTCTGTTGAATGTGCAATGCCAAGTGCCAGTACCATCTGGCTTTTCCAGAGTGGAATCGTATTGACCAGTGTAGTCTGAATCTTTTCTGCCATCATCGTATCATTATTCTGGACAAGGCGGATCTGTGGTGCTGTCTGCAGTGAGATCATTCTGGTAAGTTCCAGGTCATGAAGTTTTTTCTCAAAACGGGCACATTTACTGTCCAGATCCTTAGCCGCCTGCGCGTCCTCCGGGAGTCCGGTCATTTTCGCCTTTTCTTCCAGATCATGCAGTTTGCCGTTCCTGGTCTGTGCAAGCCTCTGTTTACCAGCCTGAATATACATGGAAAGCTCTTTAAAATACAGGAGATTCTGTTCATACATTTTATCCATCATTGCAGAATCCTTGAGCAGACGAACCTGATGCTTTTCCAGTGCATCTGCAATCTTTTCTACATTTACTTCAGCCTTGTCATATCTGTTTTTCAAATTTTCCACTTTATTTGCCTGTTTTTTGAAAAATCCCAGAAAACCTTTTTCCTCTTCGGCATCAAATCCCTTCAGTTCTCCGACAACTCCGGAAAGGAGCTCTCCTACCTCTCCAAGATCCTGTGCTCTTACGTTTTTCAGTGCTTCATCTGAAAAATCGGCCATCTTTTTCTGTGTCCCAGCGCCATACTGCATGACCTGTGTCAGATTCTCCACATCAATCTTAGATGCAAAATCGTCCACCATCTTCTGTTCTTCCGGTGTCAGTACTGTCTGTGCCATCTTCTGCTGGACCGGATCCATTTCCGGTGCAACTTCCATCAGTTGTCCTTGTACCTGCACTTCCGGCTCCTTCTTCACTTCCGGTGCAAAATCTGGTTCCAGTGTAAGTGACGGCATCCCTGTTTCTGCCTGTTTCATTTCATCACCCATATCGTTCTCCTTATTGTGTTCTGTGGCAAATGTATTTTATACTCGTTTTTTTATAATTGCTTCTTACTGAAATCATTTCCAGTCAGTCCTTCCTGTGCAAGCATCGTATGAAGCACAGATATATCACTGGAAACATCCCACGCGGTATCCTGAAAAACTGAATCCAGGAGCTTTGCAAATGCTTCATTTAAAGTATCCAGCGTATCTTCAATTTCTTTTTTGGATGAGCGGATCGTCTCTCCCTGAATTGGCTGTCTGTCCATTTCTTCATAAGCATCCAGAAGTTTCACTGTCATAGGTAGATAATAATCCATCATTTTTTTAAGGTCCGGGATAATTTCCGGATGCTCCTCTGCCCTCTGAAAAATCTGTTCTACAATCTGTTCCATGCGGGCAATTTTAGCCGAGATCTCTTCTCCCGGGATTGCATCATTACTTGCATGGATTTTTTGAATATATGCTTCACCTTTATCCAGAACTTCCTGTACTTCCGGACTGATCTGTTTCTGCTGCTCTGTTTCCTGCTGGCGTTTTCTGCATTCTTCTTCATTTCGCTGCTCCAGTGCCTTCTGTGTCTCTGTATACTGTCGATATGTTTCTGTGCTCGTGATCAGGCATGTTTCCTTCTGATCCGTCTGTCCTTCCAGAAACCAGCCTTTCTGAATCATAAATCTGATATCTTTTTTTACAAATTTCACACTGCGGCCCACAGCCCCTGCCAGACGTTCAAAATCACAATACGTTCTGTCTCCAAGTGCCTGTACATATTTCTTGAAGCGTTTCAATCTGCCAAGTCCTGTACAGCCTCCATAGATCATCCCCACGCCTGCCAGTGTACCAATCAACGTCACTGCAGTCGAAGTGATACCGCCGTGACCTATTACAGCCTGCAGAATCTGCACTGTCAGAAGTCCTATTGCCATACTTCCGGAAAGAAGCCCACCGAATACGATCAGCAGAATATCTTTTACCTTTTCGCCTCCGGTATTTCCGTACAGTTCCGGATGAGTTTCCTGTATTTTCTGATTCATAACTTTGTGCTCAGTTTTTTTCTGAACCGTCGCAGGATGCTCTTTCTGATATTGTTTCAGTGTATTATTAACCATCTTCGTGATGGACTGATTCAGTTCCTGATAATTGCTTGTTTTTACAGCATTTTCTATTGTTGTCTGCACTTCGCGGACTTTTTGCTCCACAAAGCTGAAGTCCATTCCGTTATCGTAAGATTTTTTGTCCATTCCGTCCTCCTGTAAACTCTCTCTTATTATAACGAAATACAAACAAAAAAACAAGGCGCAGGACATCTGCCTGTACCTTGTCTTATATCTGATACAATAAATCTTATTCGATAACTTTGATCCAGCCTTCCGGAGCTTCGATGCGTCCCATCTGGATGCCGGTAAGTGTCTCGTAAAGTTTCTTTGTTGTAGGTCCCATTTCTTCCATTCCGCTTGGGAAGCAGATTTCTTTGCCATGGTCTACAATCTTGCCAACTGGTGAGATAACAGCTGCGGTTCCGCAGAGTCCACATTCCGCAAAGTCTTTTACTTCGTCCAGATATACTTCTCGTTCTTCTACCTTCAGTCCAAGATAATGCTCTGCAACATAGATCAGAGAACGACGTGTGATAGATGGAAGAATACTGTTGGACTTCGGTGTAACAACGGTATTATCCTTTGTAACAAAGATAAAGTTCGCTCCACCTGTTTCTTCTACTTTTGTTCTTGTAGCAGAATCCAGATACATGTTTTCATCATATCCCTGACGATGCGCATCCATGATAGCATGAAGACTCATTGCATAGTTCAGACCAGCCTTGATATGACCTGTTCCATGCGGTGCAGCACGGTCAAAGTCTGTGACACGGATCGTAATCGGTTTTGCGCCACCTTTGAAATACGGTCCAACCGGTGTAGTCAGAATACGGAACTGATACTCGTCAGCCGGTTTAACGCCGATAACAGGGTTACTTCCAAACATATACGGACGTACATACAGAGTTGCACCAGAGCCATATGGTGGTACATATGCTTCATTTGCCTTGATTGTCTGTACAACAGCCTCTACAAAACGGTCTTCCGGGAATACCGGCATTTCCAGTCTTCTTGCAGAATTTGCAAGACGCTCAGCATTGAGATCCGGGCGGAAAGTAACAATATGTCCGTCTTCTGTTGTATAAGCTTTCATTCCTTCAAATACAGTCTGTGCATACTGGAATACACAGGCACATTCATTCAGTGTAACATTCGGGTCTGTAGTCAGCTGTCCTTCATCCCATTTACCATCTTTGAAATTGGCAACATAACGATAATCTGTCGGAATATAACCGAATCCTATGCTGCCCCAGTCAATGTTCTTTTTTTCCATAATATATCTTCCTCCAGTCATATGGATTTCTTTTCCAGTTACCCTTCTCAGTAACTCTTTTCATCCATTTTAGCACTTTATCGTGGTGACTTCAATGCAAAATTTGCAGAGAAAATATTTATTTTATCCTTTCATATTTCATAAAAGAATACTCCAGATCAAAATATGTCTGCTCATCGCTTTCCGCAGTTACTTTCCACTCCGGCATTTCATCCAGATTTGGGAAATAGCTGTCTGCCTCATATGCAAAATCAATTTTTGTCACATGTGCTGTATCACAGTAAGGCAAAAGCTGTTTGTATACACTGTCTCCACCAATACAGTATACTTCCTCTGACGGATATTTTTTTATTTCTTCCAGAAGTTCTTCTACAGTGTGGACAATGATCGCGTCTTTGACATTGTAATCTTTGTTTCCTGTCAGGACAATATTTGTTCTGTTCTTAAGAGGCAGCCCATTTGGAAAACTTTCCAGAGTCTTACGTCCCATAACAACAACTTTTCCAGTTGTTTCCTGGCGAAACATCTTCATATCTGCCGGAATACTTACAAGAAGCTTGTTATCTTTACCGATTGCCCAGTTCTTATCTACTGCTACTATAATATTCATACTTCATTACCCTCTTCTCTACAGCAATATATTTATTTTCAAACACATCAGATTGCGATCGGAATATTTTTGATCTGTGGCCATGTCTGATAATTCTCTACTATCAGATCATCCGTTGTAAACTCATAAAAATCCCTGATCTCCGGATTCAGTTTCACAGTTGGTGCCGGATACGGAGTACGGCTGATCAGTTCTTTGATAACCGGTACGTGACGATCATAAATATGGCAGTCTGCAATCACATGTACAAGTTCACCTGCTTCCATGTCACATACCTGTGCGATCATCATCAGAAGGATTGAATACTGGCAGACGTTCCAGTTATTTGCAGCCAGAATATCCTGTGAACGCTGATTCAGGATTGCATTCAAAGTAAGCTTGTCTTTCCCCGGTTCCTTCGTCACATTAAACGTCATGGAATATGCACATGGATACAGATTCATCTCATGCAGATCCTGGTGTACGTAAATATTCGTCATGATGCGACGGCTGTAGGGATTATTTTTCAAATCATATAATACACGGTCTACCTGATCCATCATCCCTTCTTTGTACTGATGTTTCACCCCCAGCTGATAACCATATGCCTTACCAATGGAGCCATTCTCATCGGCCCAGCTGTCCCAGATATGACTGTGAAGATCTTTGATATTATTTGATTTTTTCTGCCAGATCCAGAGTATCTCATCCATAGCACTTTTTAGTGCAGTTCTTCGAAGTGTCAGAGCCGGAAATTCTTTGCGCAGATCATAGCGATTCACTACTCCAAATCTCTTGATCGTGTAGGCCGATGTACCGTCTTCCCAGACTGGACGTACCTTTTCTCCTTCTGTACTGGTTCCATTTTCTATGACATCTCTGCACATATTAATAAACGTAACATCTGCTAAACTCATCTTTTTTGTTCCTCTCTTATCCCTTAGATTAATTCCTGTCTCCTACCTGTTCTTTAATCACTTTTGATGCAGGTTCATAATTGATATAAGTATAACATACCTTCCTCTCAGTTGACAATCTTTTCCCCCTTTGCTATATTTAAAGCCATGAAAATACTGATCACACTATTAAAACCATTATCTTTTATACCAGCTTTGCTTATGATGTATCTGATCTTTTCATTTTCAGCCCAGACCGGGGAGGTGTCCGGGGAATTAAGTTACAAGATCAGTTATAATATCGTAGAAACCAAAAGCGAGATCCTGCATGAAGGCAAAAGTTATGATGAGCTGAATTATGAGGCCAATTCCATTCAGTTTTATGTTCGGAAAGCAGCTCATATGACTGAATATTTTCTTCTTGCCGTGGCTGTTTCTTTCCCGCTTTATGTATATCGAGTGAGAGGGTTCTGGTTATTTCTCCTCGCCGGTATTTTCTGTGCAGGCTTCGCAGGGCTGGATGAATACCATCAATCTTTTGTTTCCGGACGAAGTCCTTCTGTCAGAGATGTCTGCATTGACAGTTCCGGAGCATTGATCGGAATCATTTTGGTTCAGCTTTTCTGCTGGTCTACCCTGCATAACCCTTCCGGCTCACACAAAAAGAAGAAAAAAACACGCAAAAAGCGCCGCAGATAACATTCTGCGACGCTTTTTGAATACTTACTCCTCTGTTTTTTCTTCTGAAGCTATATCAGCCGTTTCTGACTCGTCCGGCTTCTCTGTTTTGTCTTCGCTCTCTGACTCTTCAAGACTTGAAGCCAGTCTCGCACGTTCCGCAATACTCATCGTTTTTTTCTCTGTCGTTTTCTCCGGCTCTGCCGCTTTTTCTTCTGCCATGGCAGCTTCTTCCATCGCACGTTTTTCTTTATCTCGTTTGATAAAATTCTTACCACCAATAAAAAGCATTACCGCTCCCACGATCAGGAAACCGATTCCTGCCGCAAAAAAGCCCCAGCTGCCACCGTCAACTCCATCGATGACATTTTTACACAATCTGTACCCCGTATACAAAAGATAACATCCTGCCAGAATCATCAGTACATAGCTTCTGGTAGGTGTCGCATTCTGTGGGGTATTTTCCTGTGAAGTCTGCACTTCGTTCTCCTTCTTTTCAGGATTCTTATTCTGTTCTTCCATCCTGCCTCTCCTCTCACGCATTTATTCAACTATTTTAGAATTTTGGTCATTATCCTGCCGTTCTTCTTCCTCTGCGTTCGCAATTTCATCAGTTTCCTTTTCTTCAGATACTTTTGCGAGACGTCCATAAATCCTGGTCACTTCTCTCATATGATACAACGTTGTTTCCGAAATCTGATTTGCAGTAAGCCGCCATTTCCAGTTATCCCCCAATGTAGACGGAGCATTCATACGGGCTTCATTTCCAAGACACAAATAATCCTGAATCGGAATGACTGCAAGATCAGCTACACTTGAAAGTGCTGTACGTATCAGTGCCCATACACAGTCATTGACCGGCTGTTCATAACAGTTGATATATTCTCTGACAAATTTAAGATCATGTCCCTGCAGATTTTCCAACCAGCCTTTTGTGGTCTCATTATCATGTGTACCTGTATAAACTACACAGTTGTGATCATATTTGTATGGAAGATAGCTGCTATCTTCACTTCCATCAAACGCAAACTGAAGCACTTTCATTCCCGGATATCCGCTCTCTTTCAGCATTTCCAGAACACTTTCTGTCAGGAAACCAAGATCTTCTGCGATCACTCGGAGGTCTTTGATTTTTTTATCAAGTGTATGGAACAGATCCATTCCCGGACCCTGTTTCCATTTTCCGTTCTTTGCAGTCTTATCTTTTGCCGGGATTGCATAATAAGAATCAAATCCGCGGAAATGATCGATGCGGATAATATCATACAGCTCGCTCATCGCTTTGATTCGTTTGGTCCACCATGCATAGTTATCTTTTTTCATTTCATCCCAGCGGAACAGCGGATTGCCCCAGAGCTGTCCATCTGCCGAAAATCCGTCCGGAGGACATCCTGCCACTTCAATCGGATTTAAATCTTCATCCAGATAAAACTGTTTCGGATTTGCCCATACATCCGCACTGTCTCCGGCCACATAGATCGGCACATCTCCGATAATCTCGATTCCGTTTTCATTGGCATATGCCTTTAACTCTCTCCACTGTTTAAAGAACAGATACTGAAGCATCTTATAAAACTCAATATCTTCTGCGTACTTTTTTCTTGCCTCATCCAATGCCGCTGCGTCACGCACACGAAGTTTCTCATCCCACTGCCCCCATGCTTTTCCGTCATTTGCATCTTTTAATGCCATAAACAGCGTATAATCTTCCAGCCAGTCTTTTTCCGCCTCACAAAATGACGAAAAATCTTCCGGCATATTTTTTACAAAACGGGCATATGCTTTATGCAGCAATGCATAGCGTGATACATACATGGTTCCATAATCAATGTATTCCTCGCTTGTGCCCCAGTCAAATGACTCACATTCCTTTTCCTTTAATAAATTTTCCTTGCAGAGAATGTCCAGATCGATAAAGTACGGATTTCCCGCAAAACTGGAAAACGACTGATACGGTGAATCTCCGTAACTGGTCGGACAGATCGGCAGAATCTGCCAGTAAGTCTGACCTCCTTTTACCAGAAAGTCTACAAATTTTCTGGCTGATTTTCCCATAGTTCCAATGCCATACGGTGATGGCAGGGAAGATATCGGCATAAGTACGCCACTTGTTCTCATAAGTGATTCCTCCTAAGATCCAATCTATAATCTATAATTATATCATACCACCTTTTTGTCCCCTTGTAAAAAGCATTTTTCAATGCTAGTATGAAAGAAAGGGATTACGAGGTGAAGAATTATGAACGATGTCATAAAACATAAAATCAAACACAATGCACACCGTGCACTGGTATCTGTCAAATGGGTAATTTTTGCAATTCTTGTCGGCGGTATCGTCGGGCTGTGCGGCACGGCATTTTACTTTTGCCTGACATTTGTCACCGTACTGCGTGGACAGAATCCGTGGCTTTTATATCTGCTCCCTGTCGGGGGACTGATCATTGTCGGTGCCTACCATCTTCTGCGGGACGAAAAAGATACCGGGACCAATCTGGTCATCTCTGCCATCCACTCGGATGACGAGCTGCCCCTTCGCATGGCTCCTTTGATCTTTATTTCCACACTGATCACGCACCTGTTTGGCGGATCTGCCGGCCGTGAAGGTGCCGCCCTGCAGATGGGTGGCAGTATCGGAAACGCAATCGGAAAATTCTTCCGTTTTGACGATAAAGATAAACATGTCATGATCATGTGCGGCATGAGTGCTGCGTTTTCCGCTCTCTTTGGTACCCCGATGGCTGCTGCCATCCTTCCAATGGAAATTGTAAGTGTCGGCGTCATGTACTATACCGCCCTTTTTCCATGTGTGATCAGTTCTCTTGTCGCACACGGAGTTGCTTACCTGTTTGGTGTTTCCAACCAATGGTTTTCCATCGAGCACATCCCGGACTTTGGCATTCTTCCTGCCGTGCAGATTTCCATCCTTGCCGTGCTCTGCGCACTGGTAAGTATTGTTTTTTGTGTTCTTCTGCACAAAAGTGAAGAAATTTACCGCAAACTGTTCCAGAATCCCTACATCCGCATCTTTGCCGGTGGATGTATTGTTGTCATTCTGACGATGCTTGTCGGCAACCAGAATTACAACGGTACCGGTATCGGCATCATCCAGATGTGCATTGATGGAACGGTCCGTCCGGAAGCCTTCCTGTTAAAGATGATCTTTACCGCACTGACTCTTGGTGCCGGTTACAAAGGCGGAGAAATTGTTCCTTCCTTTTTCACCGGCGCGGCCTTTGGCTGCCTGTTTGGAACGCTGACCGGCATATCCCCGACACTTTGTACAGCTGTCGGCATGACTGCCGTATTCTGTGGTGTCACAAACTGTCCGATCACTTCACTGTTAATCAGTTTTGAATTGTTCGGTTATGACGGCATGCCGTATTTTCTTCTGGCTACCGCTTTCAGCTACATGCTTTCCGGATACTTTGGTCTGTACCGGAGTCAGAAGATCGTGTACTCCAAATACAAAACCAGCTACATCAACAAGACACCTCACTGATTCCAAGAACCACACAGCCAGTCGCCGGCAATTCCATGTTCGAATGAACCGAACCGATTGGTTCGGTTCCTGCATGCAGATCATCAATATATAGCGTCCATGTCCTGTCATCCGGCAGCAGAAGTGTTTCTTTTCTGCCGGATGCATTGTATGCCACCAGAAGTGTCTCTTCCGGCTGGTGGATTGTAAACGCGATGGTCTGTTCGGATGTCATTTCCATAAACAGAATATTCTGGCGGATCTCCTCTGCGTCTGTCATACGCAATCCTTTATGTGCTTTCCGGAAAGCAATCAGTCCCCTGTAATACTGCTGCAGCCCTTTTTGTCCATCGCTCCAGTCATAGCGCAGTACATTTGTTTCATACGGCAGATTATAACTGTTCTCGGATATCTCACCATTTTTTCCGGCTGGTTTGGTTCGTGCAAACTCTTCTCCCCCCAGGAAAAACGGAACTCCCTGTGCGGTAAATACCATGGCAGCCG
>ENA-OPBZ01000610-OPBZ01000610.1-human-gut-metagenome-genome-assembly--contig:-NODE-610-length-18334-cov-3.252749_pt1 | contig 18334 bp, 15 predicted proteins | sample MGYA00241072_ERZ501459 | MGnify/ENA primary metagenome ERZ501459 (study PRJEB25962, sample SAMEA2042632) | human gut metagenome | biome: human gut; feature: human-associated habitat; material: faeces...
TCCAGAATGCCGTATGTGACGGATGAGACATTGATCGTGATCGAAGCGACACTTGACCGCGACTTTTCGTTCGCCGAAGAATACGGATTTTCAATCAAAAAAGAAAAATGCTATAAGACAAATAAGCATGTATTTCTGGCAAAGGAAGAAAAAAATGAAAGCAGCAATTTATCCGGGCAGCTTTGACCCGGTGACCCTGGGGCATTTAGACATTATTGAACGCGCCGCCGGCCTGTTTGATCAGGTGACGGTGCTGGTGATGCAAAACAGTGCCAAGCAGGACGGCCTCTTTACCGTAGAGGAGCGTTGCCGGCTGATTCGTCGCTGCCTGCACGCAGGAAACATTCAAATTGATACTTATGACGGCCTGCTGGTGGATTATGCCAAGCAAACCGGTGCGGCCGCTGTGGTAAAAGGGCTGCGCGCTTTGTCTGATTTTGAGTACGAATTTCAGCAGGCGCTTACCAACAAAAGCCTGTGTCCGCAACTGGAAACGGTGTTTCTCACCGCCAAGGGGGAAAATATGTTTTTATCCTCCAGTATGGTGAAGGAAGTGTGCCGTCTGGACGGGGATATTTCCGCCTTTGTGCCCAAAGAAATTTTAGATGACATTATTGCAAGATGTAAAGGAGAGCGTTAGATATGACCAATACGGATATTTTGCTGGAAGACCTGGAGGATGTGCTGGACGATGCCACCTCTATGCCCATGACCAAAAAATCTTTGGTAGATGTGGACAAGATCAAGACCATTATTGAGGATATTCGACTGAATACCCCCCAGGAGACCAAGCAGGCTAAGGCCATTGTGGACTCCAGAAACAATATTTTGGACGAGGCCAAGAAAGAGGCGGCTAAGATCATCAGCGAGGCACAGGCCCAGGCACGGGAACTGGTGGCTCGCGATCAGATCACCCAGAACGCCCAGAAAGAGGCGACGGAGATCATTGCCAAGGCCCACAGCGAGGGCGAGGCTTATGTGAAGCAGGCGCAGAACCAGGCTTCCGAGTTGCTGGGCAAAGCCACCACCCAGGCCAACGAGATGGTGACCACGGCACAGAACAAGAGCCGTGAGATGCTCACCGCCGTAAACAATTATGCAGACGACACCCTGCTGGAGATCGACGACTCTCTGTACAAAGCCCTGAGCGATGTACGCCGTATTCGTCAGAACATTATGAACAGTCAGCACAGAAATACCTCTGCAAACGACAATCCGTAAAAAAACGGCAACGGAGCACTCCCATCTATGTGGGTGCTCCGCTTTTTTTATTCATAAGTAAAGGAGTGCTTCTTTTGACCGCCATGACCACGATTTTATGGCTGACGGCCGTTGTTATTTTGAGCTGCGTTTTGTTTCAGCGCCTATCCGGCAAGGTGGGCGTTCCGGCGCTGCTCTTTTTTATTTTATTGGGAATGTTCTTCGGCACAGATGGCGTGGTGAAGATCCCCTTTGACAATTTTGAGCTGGCACAAAATGTGTGCTCCGTGGCACTGCTGTTTATGCGGACAGCAGCTGGCTGGATCAGCCCTTATGCCGGATCCACACCGGCGATCGGCTGGTAATCCTGGTGCGCCGGGGCGGGCAGATTTTAATCCCGGACGGCGACACGGTGCTGCGTTTGGGGGATCGGTTGGTGATTAACGACCCGCAATCTAAATCATAAGCAGAAAAAGAAAGACGGTACAGTCACACGACTGTACCGTCTTTCTATGTTTTCTCGGATTTATTCACCGTCTGTGCGCTTGCGCTCTCGATCCACGATGTAAGCGTGTACCTTGTCAGCCAAGTCGCCGTACAGCTTAAACTTGCGCACAAAGACGATCAGCGCCAGCAGCACCAGAATGGGCGGCACGCCAAAGGCGATAAAGCCGATGGCCGTCTTGGTGGCGTCGTTAATGTGCGCAGTGACGATCTGCTGGTTGTAGTGCATCAGACCCAGACCGCCAAACAGAATGATGGTCTGAATGGTGTAGGCCATCTTCTGCAAAAAGCCTTTCATAGAGAAAGTGATGCTTTCGTTGCGCTCACCGTTCTTGTATTCGCCGTAGTCCACAATATCTGCCAGGAAGATGGTCTGCGCCACAAACATGGAGCTGATCCCCACGGAGGAGATAATGTAACTGATGTCCAGCGCAATGGTAAGCTTCAGTATCGGGCCAAAGATATACATCAGTATGTAGCCAAAGATGGTCATACACAGAGAGATGATGTAGATGGTGCGCTTGGTAAATTTCTTAGACAACAGCGGAATGACCAACAGACCTACGGCAGAGCCGACGGCGCCGATGGTAGAGAACATGGACTGTGCCGTGGGCTTTTCCAATACATCGGTAAAGTAATACACGGCGGTGCCGCTGGTCAGGTACCAGCCGGCGTTGGAGAGCATGGCAAAGATCATAAAGATGACCAGTTGATCGTTATGCGCCACCACTTGGAACATTTTCTTAAAACTGAATTTCTCTTTATTTGCCTTGTAGATTACATGACGCTCTTTGGTGCTCAGCACGCAGATCAGGGAGAAGCATACCAGCGCCACGGCACAGATCAGTGCCCAGCGAGAAAAGCCGGAGGCGCTGTACCCCTTGTCGGTGGTGATACCGTCGGACAGTTTGGGCAGAATCAGCGGGGTCAGAATGGTAATCAGTCCCTGTCCGATACCGCTAAAGGTGCGCGCTACGGTGGCTACCAGGTTCCGATCCTTCGGGTCAGAAGTGAAAGAAGGCACCATGGACCAGTAGGGAATATCTGCCATGGTGTTGGTCATGCCCCACAGAATGTACATAAAGGCAATATACACATAGAGCCGGGTACCGCTCATGCCGAAGCTGGTGAACAGTAGGGTCAGCACAACGGCATTGGACAGCGCGCCGATGATGATCCAAGGGCGGTATTTGCCCATTTTGGTTTTGGTGTTGTCCACAATGGTGCCCATCATCGGGTCGTTAACGCCGTCCCAAATGCGCGCCAGCGGGGTGAGCAGCAGCAAAAAGCCCTCTTTCAGTCCCAGTACGCTTGACAGGTAGTAGGACAGGTACGAGTAGAACATACCGTAGCTTAGGTCCAGTCCCACTGCACCGATGCCGTAACCCAGCTTTTCACGCCAGGTGGTCTTGTATTCATCCATAAGCAGTCTCCTGTTTTGACTCAAAGTCCCCTTTGAGCATTATTTTTTACAATTATAGCATATATAGTGCACCCAGCGCAACAAATTTTAAAAAACGCACCAAACCTTGTGGAAAAAGTGGAGTAGTTACAAAAGAGTTACAAATCATTTAAGGGTTGACATATCCTTGGCTGCCCATTATAATAAGTACGAGTGGTGAGAGTTCCACTGAATTCCACTGTTTTTCATCACTGTCCCTAACCAAACCTGAGATTTGGGCGGGATTTCCCATAAATGCATTCTGTTTATCTTAGCTGAAAGGAGGCGCCGCTTGTGAATTTAGGTATCTTTGTGGGTACATATATGGACCAGAAGCTGGACAGCAAAGGGCGCCTTTCTGTTCCAGCCAAGTGGCGGGAACGCCTGGGAACGGAATTTTTTATGGTTTGTATGAACCTGCGGGGTAGCACCTGTATCAAATTGTATCCCCAGGATGAGTTTATGCACTGCGTGGAGGCGCTGGACGACGGTACCGCTAACGAAGTGTATGAGAAAAACAAAATTTTCTTCTCCAACGCAGAGGAGTGTACGCTGGACGCACAGGGTCGCTTTACGCTGAATGCCCGGCTGAAAGACTATGCCGGTATGGAAAACGGCTCTACCGTGATTATGCAAGGTCACAAGCGCACCATTGAGATCTGGACCAATGAGGGCTTCAACACCATGTTCAACGGCCTGCGGACGGATACCAACTTCCTGGATCTGATGGATGCCGGTAAAAAAGAGAAGCCGGCTTCAGAAGAGCAGACGGCAGGTGTATAAGATGGAATTTGTGCACAAGAGTGTGCTGTTTGCAGAGACGGTGGCAGCCATGCAGGCAACCCCGGGCAAATGGTTGGTAGACGGTACGGCAGGGGGCGGCGGTCACGCGCGCGCCATTGCAGAAAGCGGCTGCCACTTGCTGGCAGTGGATCAAGACCCGGACGCCATTGCGGTGTTGCACCGACGGCTGGACGATCTGCCTAATGTGACCATTGTACACGACAATTTTGCGAATATTAAAAACATATTGACCGACAGGGGTCTGAGCGGCATAGATGGTATGCTGCTGGATCTGGGAGTCAGCTCTTTTCAGCTGGATACGGCGGAGCGGGGCTTCTCCTTCCATCAAGACGCGCCGCTGGATATGCGTATGAGTAAGACCGGCCGCAGCGCCGCGGATGTGGTCAATACCTATGACGAGGCTGCGCTGGCGGATATTCTCTACCGCTATGGGGAGGAAAAATTCAGCCGCCGCATTGCCGCCAATATTGTAAAAGCCCGGCAGGAAAAGCCCATTGAGACTACATTCCAGCTGGTGGATATTATTAAAGCCAGTATGCCCCAGCGAGCCATGCGTGACGGTCACCCGGCTCGACGCTCCTTTCAGGCGATTCGCATTGAGGTGAACGGTGAACTGGATGTGCTGCAGCAGGCGCTGCACGACGCCTTTGACTGCTTGAACCCCGGTGGTCGGCTGGTGATCATTACCTTTCATTCCTTAGAGGATCGAATGGTGAAGAACGCTTTTGCCCAGTGGAGCAAGGGCTGCACCTGCCCCAAGGAATTCCCGGTGTGCGTGTGCGGTAATAAGCCCAAGGGCAAGGCGCTGAAGTCCGTTGCCCCCTCGGCGGCGGAGCTGGAGGAAAACCCTCGCGCTCGTTCCGCGCGGTTGCGGGTATTTGAAAAATACTAAAGAAGATTGTAAAAAATAAAAGATGTGGAAAGGTCGGTGAGCCGAAATGACAAACAGCAGCGATTTCAGACGGTATGCGTATTCTGCGGACGCTTCCTATGCGCTGGAGGCGTTTAACGCCCACAGAACTGCGGCGGCACCTGCCTATCAGCCGCCTCGGCGGCAAAGAAAGCGGGAACTGCGGGTGCACGAGAACACCCGCCTGAAAAGCGAGCAGCAGCTGCACACCGAAGGGCGTATGGCTGCCAAGCAGGCGGCAATCCTGGTGGTCAGCGTGCTGGTGACCCTGGGTATGCTGGGCGGCGTGCTCTTTACCTTTGCACAGAAGAATAAACTCAATCATGAAGTGGCAAGCATCAATCGCCAGATCAGCGAAGCTGAACAGTCAGTTGGACGCCTTGGTCTCTGTGGAGATGATTGACCAATACGCCGTAGAAAAACTGGGTATGAGCAAAATGCAATCCGGTCAAATGCGCTATGTGGATGTGGACGCCTATATGCAGGCTCGTGCCAAGGCGCAAAAGACCCAGCCATCCCCCGGCGCTTATGCCCATGTGGTGCGGGAATAAGGAAAGAAGCATAAACGTATGATTGAGAGTTGGCAGCATTGGCTTCAACTCTCATAAGTATTTTATTCGGCCTGTCGAATGGGCATAAATCTGCGCTTATTGTGCAGAAAGGAGCATAAAACTGTGGCCATTTTCGGAAGAAAAGTGATGAACAATCGCATTACGATCCTGGGGATCGTTGTGCTGTTTTTGCTTTCTCTCGATGTGGCCCGTATTTTTTATCTGCAAGTGCTAAAGGGTGACGAATACGCCGCCAAGGCGGAGAGTCAGCAGCTGTCTGATACGGAGATACCGGCCATGCGCGGTACCATTTATGACAGCGACGGTAATATTTTGGCCCAGTCCGCTACGGTATGGACTGTGTATCTGGATCCGCTGAACATTAAGGAAAAGCAGCGTCCGGTACTGATCGCGGAGCTGACCAAGCTCTTTGACTTGGACGAAGAAGAAGCCAAGGCGTTGGAAGAAAAAACCCGACAAAAAAATCACTATGTGATTGTGCGGGAGCAGGTGGAGAATAATATTAAAAAGCAACTGGCGGATTTTATTGACAAGCAGGCAATGGCCAACTGCATTGGGATGGAGCAGTCCACCAAGCGATATTATCCGTACGGCTCGCTGGCCTCCAGTGTGATCGGCTTTACCGGCGCAGACGATCAGGGCTTGTCCGGTTTGGAGCAGAACTACAATGATCTGCTCACCGGTACGCCGGGACGGCTGATCACGGCTAAGGACGCCAAATCCAATAGTATTTCCGACGATTATGCCACCTCTATTGCTGCGCAGGACGGCGACTCTCTGATATTGACCATTAACCAGACCATTCAGTATTACCTGGAAAAGGGGCTGCGGGAGACCATGGAGCAGTACCGGAGCAAGGGCGCCTACGGTGTGGTGATGGACTGCAACACCGGCGCAGTGCTGGCAATGAGCTCTATGCCGGATTATGACTGCAACGAGCCGTACAAACTCACTTACGATAAGAACAAAAAAGCCATTAAGAAAATTAAAGACAAGACCAAAAAGAGTGAGGCAGAGAGCGCTGCCGTACAGAATCAGTGGCGCAATTTTACCGTGTCTGACACCTATGTGCCCGGCTCCGTGTTCAAAACCTTTATTGCCAGCGCTGCGCTGGAGGAAAAGGTGGTGAATTTGAACACCAGCTACACCTGTACCGGCTCCATTCAGGTAGAAGATTACAAAATGAACTGCCACTACCACGCCGGTCACGGCACACAGAATCTGACCCAAGGACTGGAGAACTCCTGTAATCCGTTCTTTATCACCATTGGCCAGCGGCTGGGCGTGCACAATTATTTCAAATATTTCCAGGGCTTCGGCTTTACGGATATTACCGGCATCGACCTGCCCGGCGAGGCCAGTCCCCAGTATTATAAAGAGAAGCAGTATGGCATTGTGGAATTGTCTTCCGCTTCCTTTGGCCAGACCAACAGCCTGACCCCCATTCAGGTGTGCACCGGATTGTGTGCCATTGCCAACGGCGGCACGCTGCTGAAGCCTTATGTGGTGTCTGAGGTGCGGGACGCAGACGGTAAAGTGGTACAAAAGAACAGCCGTACCGCTGTGCGCCAGGTGATCAGTGAGGATACCTCCAAAAAGGTCTGTAAGATGATGAAGGCCGTAGTGGATGAGGGCACCGGCAAGAATGGCTATGTGGCCGGTTACCGTGTAGGCGGCAAAACCGGTACTTCCACCAAGCTGGGCGAGTCCGCCACAGGGGAGAAAGACAAATATATTGTCTCCTTTGCTGCCATCGCCCCCTCCGATGACCCGCAAATTGCTATGCTGATTATTGTAGATGAGCCGAATGAGGATCTGGGCGGCGGCGCACTGTGCGCGCCTATCGCTTCTCAGGTAGTGGAACAGGCCATGACGGAACTGGGCGTAGAACCGGTTTATACCGACAGCGAACTGTCTGCATTGTCTACCGCCGTACCGTCCGTTACGGGCAAAACGGTGGAGAAAGCAAAATCCACTCTTTCTGAGCAAAAGTACAAGTACAAGGTGGTGGGCAGCGGCAAAACCGTGGTGGCACAAAGTCCCTCCGGCAATGATGTGATTCCGTCCGGCGGCACGGTGTGGCTGTACACGGAGAGCGGTAAGGAAAAGAAGGTAAAGGTGCCTAACTTTACAGGCTGCTCCGTGAGTGAGGCCAAGGCATTGGCGCAGGCTCACAACCTGAATATAGAGATCACCGGCAACGATTTGTCCTCCGGCAATGTAAAAGCCTATCGCCAAAGCGAGAAGCAAGGCTCTATGGTTGCCCAGGGGAAAGTGGTCGTTGTATCGTTCAAAAATACAGAGTCCGTTTTAGACTGACAGAAGGGAAGATCGCAATGAAAGTATCCGAATTGCTGCAGGGGATCCCCTGCACCGGCACCTACAACGATGTGGAGGTGCTGGATGTGACCCAGGACTCTCGGCTGGTGGAGCCGGGGTATCTGTTTGTGTGCATCAAGGGCGCCAGCTTTGACGGCCACGCCGTGGCGGCAGAAATGCTGGAAAAGGGCGCCGTTGCCGTGGTATGTGACCACGACATGGGGCTGCCCAGCCAGGTGATTACCCCCAATACCCGGGATGCCTATGCAACCATTTGTGCCAATTATTACGGCAACCCGGCAGAGAAGTTGCAGCTGATCGGCCTTACCGGCACCAACGGCAAAACCACCACCACATTCCTCATTAAGCAAATTTTGGAGAATGCAGGCAAAAAGGTGGGCCTCATTGGCACGGTGCAGAATATGGTGGGCAGCGAGGTTTACCCGGCCAAGTACACCACACCGGAGGCACACGAGCTGCAAAAGCTGTTTTCTTTGATGGTACAGGCCGGTTGTCAGTATTGCGTGATGGAGGTGTCCTCCCAAGCGCTGGCACAGGGTCGTGTAAAGGGACTTCACTTTGCACTTGCCGCCTTCAGCAATCTGACCCAGGATCATTTGGACTATCATAAGACTTGGGAAAATTACTTTAATTCCAAGCGTATTTTGTTTGAGAATTGCGACAAGGCCGTTACAAATGCAGACGACAAAAACGGCTTGAAGATTGTGGAGGGTCTGCCCTGTCAGGTGACCACTTATGCGGTGGATACCAACAGCGCCGACTATGTGGCAAAGAACCTGAACTTTAAGCCCAGCGGTGTGGAATACGAGTTGGTGGCACCGGAAAATATCGGTCGCTGTCATTGCCCCATTCCCGGCCGGTTTTCCGTTTATAATTCGCTGTGCGCCGCTACTTGTGCGCTGGAACTGGGCGTGCCGTTTGGCGATGTGCTCACCTCCATCAGCAAATCAAAAGGGGTAAAGGGCCGCATTGAAGTGGTACCTACCGATACAGACTTTACGGTGATCATCGACTACGCCCACTCACCGGACGGACTGGAGAATATCATTTCTTCTCTGCGGGAGATCGCAACCGGTCGCATTATGACCCTGTTTGGTTGCGGCGGTGATCGGGATAAGACCAAGCGTCCTAAGATGGGACGGATTGCGGCAGAGTTGTCCGATTTTTGTGTGGTTACTTCGGATAATCCTCGTAGCGAGAATCCCCACGCCATTATTGAAGATATTTTAGTGGGTATGCAAGGCATCTCCACGCCTTATGTGGTTGTAGAAAACCGCAAGGAGGCCATTGCCTGGGCACTGCATCACGCGGAGCCGGGAGACATTGTGCTGTTGGCGGGCAAAGGCCATGAAACCTACCAAATTCTGCCTACGGGCACCATTCATTTTGACGAAAGAGAAGTCGTGGCAGAGATCCTCGGCGCCGAGAAAGAATGAAAGCATTTACTTTACAGGAAGCGGCGGCAGCCTTAGGCTTGCCCCAAATGCAAGCCCAGGCCATCTTGGCTGATGTTTGCACGGATACAAGAAAAATACAGCCCGGCAGCCTGTTTGTCTGCTTGCGGGGGGAACGGTTTGACGGCCATTCCTTTGCATCTCAGGCGGCCAAGTTAGGTGCGGCGGCGCTCTTGGTGGATCACCCGGTAGACGCGGATGTGCCCCAGCTGGTGGTAACGGATACCGGCAAGGCGATGCTCCAGTTGGCCGGCTGGTATCGGCGGCGTTTTCAGCTGCCGGTGGTGGGTCTGACCGGCTCCGTGGGCAAAACCACCACCAAGGAGTTTATCGCTCTGGTGTTGGGTGCCAAGTATAATACCTTAAAGACACAGGGCAACCTGAACAACGAGATTGGTGTGCCTCAAATGCTGTTCCGCTTGGAGGACAGCCACACGGCGGCGGTCATTGAAATGGGCATGAACCATTTTGGCGAGATCAGCCGTCTGACCCGGGCGGTGGCGCCCACTGTGGGACTGATCACCAACATTGGCGTGTCCCACATTGAGAACCTGGGTTCCCGGGCGGGAATTTTGCAGGCAAAACTGGAAATACTGGAGGGGATGGCACCGGATGCGCCCCTGATTGTAAATACTGATAATGATATGCTGCGCACGGTCAAGCTGGGGGACCGTCCGCTTTTGACCTTTGCCATTGACGATCAAAGCGCAGATTTTACTGCTACGGATATTGCAGAGCAAGGGAGCACCACCACTTTTACGGTGCACCACAGCACCTTTACCCAGCCGGTAACCATTCCCACTGTGGGTATACATAATGTTTATAACGCCCTGGCGGCTATGGCTGTGGGCTATGTGACAGGGGTGGACCCTGCGGCTGCTGCGGCAGCCCTGGCAAACTATGTGCCTGCCGGTATGCGCCAAAATTTGGTGCAGGTGGGCGGTGTGCAGGTGATTGAGGACTGCTATAATGCCAGCCCGGACTCCATGCGCGCGGCATTGCAAACCCTGGGCAAGCTGCCGGTGCACCGCCGCTATGCGGTGCTGGGAGCCATGCTGGAGCTGGGAGATTACGCCAAGGAGGCACACACCCAAGTGGGCAAGATGGCGGCAGAGAATGGCATAGACGGCGTGCTGGCCTATGGGGCAGACGCTGCCTATATTGTAGACGCGGCCAAGCAGGCGGGGCTGGAAAACGCCCGATGGTTTGACACAAAAGAGGCGCTGGCGCAGTCACTGGCGCAGCAGGTACAACCCGGTGACGGTGTGCTCTTTAAGGGCAGCCGTGGGATGCACCTGGAGGATGTAATGCACACGGTGTATGAAAGGTGGGAGAAGGCGTAATGTCTATTGTATCTGTTCTGATCAGTTTGGTGGTGGCCTTTGCCGTCACTGCAGGGCTGGGGTTCGTGATTATTCCCTGGTTGCGCAAGCTGCACTTTGGTCAAACCATTTTGGACATTGGCCCCGTGTGGCATAAGAAAAAGCAGGGCACGCCCAATATGGGCGGGTTGATGTTTATTATCGGGATCATTGTGGCCTTTATTGTAGGCGCCTTGACCCTGCACTTTTCCGGCGGGTCGCTGGAGAGTGCCTACTCCGAACTGCTCCCCGGGCGGGAGATCATTCTGCTGGTGGCGGGTCTGTGCCTGGCCCTCGGCAACGGGATTGTAGGCTTTACCGACGATTTTATCAAAATCAAGCTGAAGCGCAACGAGGGCCTGTCTGCTAAGCAGAAGTCTCTGGGTCAGCTGATTGTGGCAGTGGGATATGTGGCGACCCTGTGGTTCTCCCACAATACGGTGTGGTACTTGCCTTTTGCCGGTTCCGTGAACTTTGAGCGCAATTTCGGCACCGGACTGCTGTTTTGGGTGCTGTCCATCTTTATCATTTACGGCACGGTAAATTCCGTGAATTTAACCGATGGCATCGACGGCCTTTGCTCCTCGGTGACCGCCACCGTAGCCATTGCCTTTATCTATTTTGGTATGTACTGCGGTTACACGGGTATGTCCATTTTGGCGGCAGCTATTTTGGGCGGTGTGTTGGGCTTCCTGTGCTGGAACTGGAACCCGGCCAAGACCTTTATGGGCGACACCGGCAGCCTGTTCCTGGGTGGTTTGGTTGCAGCTTTAGGCTACTGTATCAAGTGCCCGATTTTGCTACTGCTTTTCGGTATCGTTTATGTGTGCGAGACCATGAGCGATATTATCCAGATCGGTTACTTTAAGATCACCCACGGCAAGCGTATTTTCAAAATGGCGCCTATTCACCATCACTTTGAGATGTGCGGCTGGAAAGAAAAGAAGATCTGCGTTGTGTTTTCGCTGGTAAATGCCGCCGGATGTATTCTCGCTTTGGTGCTGCTGATTAAGGGCACCTTCGGAAAATAAGATTTGAAGAAAGAACAGAAAGGAGCATTCTGTGGCTTACCACGCAGATAACGCATTGCCTTCCCACAGCGAAGGGGAACGGGTGCTGCCCATGCAAAAAGGCGGCAAACAGCGCCTGAAAAAAAGTGATATTTGGGTCACCGGCTCCTTTGATGTGCCTTTTTTGGCGCTGTCTTTGCTGCTGCTCACCATTGGGCTTGTGATGCTTTTTTCCGCCTCCTATGCCTATGCTTTTTATAATGATGATGGCAACAGCTATGCTTATATCAGCCGCCAGCTGATTTTTGCAGTTGTGGGCCTGGTGGCGATGTTTATTCTATCCAAATTGAATTATAAGGTGATCCAGGCGGCTACTGTGCCGCTGCTGCTGGTTACATTGGCGCTGCTGTGTTTGGTGCTGGTGTACCACACAAATCTGCGGGGCTTTCGCCGTTGGATCCCCCTTGGTCCCATTACTTTTCAGCCGTCGGATCTGGCCAAGTTCACCATCTCGGTGGTGCTGGCCAATTATATCAGTCGGTACTACCACCAAATGCGCAAGTTTAAGTACGGCTTTGTGTATCCCATTTTGGTCATAGCTGTGTTTTGCGGGCTGATCTACTTAGAGCATCACATGTCCTGCACCATTTTGATCTTTCTCATCGGTGCGTCGCTGATGTGGGCCGGGGGCAGCAACTGGAAGTTGTTTGCCATCGGCGTTGGTATTGTGGCAGCTGTGGCGGTGCTGGTGGTGGTCAATCCGGAGTTGCTGGAGAATTACGCCGGCGAGCGCATACGCGCCTGGCTGGATAAAAGCTACTCGCCGGATGATCTGCGCTGGCAGACCAACAACTCCCTGTATGCCATTGGCTCCGGCGGTCTGTTTGGCACCGGGCTGGGCAATTCCAAGCAGAAGTACCTGTATGTGTCTGAGCCGCAAAACGACTTTATCTTTTCTATTGTATGTGAGGAACTTGGCTTTGTAGGCGCTGCGTTTATTATTCTTCTGTTTGGGCTTTTGGTGTGGCGCGGTGTTGATATTGCCAAAAAGTGCCCCAATCGGTTCGGCTCCCTACTGGTGCTGGGTATTATGGCTCAGATCGGGTTTCAGGTGGTGCTGAACATTATGGTGGTCACAGATACCATTCCCAACACGGGTATTGCTCTGCCGTTCTTCAGTTACGGCGGCACAGCACTGATCCTGTTGCTGGGCGAGATCGGCGTGGTGCTCTCCGTATCACGCAAAAACAATCAAAGAGTGGAGGTAAGCGAATGAAGCTCCTGTTTGCCACCGGCGGTACAGCCGGTCATATTAACCCGGCTTTGGCTGTGGCTTCCTACCTAAGAGAAAAATATCCAGAGGCAGAATTTTTGTTTGTCGGCACGGCGGACCATATGGAAAGCCGTCTGGTGCCTGCTGCCGGGTTTGATTTTAAGACCATTCAGATCAGCGGCTTTCGCCGTTCCTTTTCACCGGCGGCCATTGCCCACAATGTGCGCACGGTGGCCTGGCTGATGAAAAGCGAAAAGAAATGTAAACAGATCCTCACCGACTTTCAGCCGGATGTGGTGGTGGGCTTTGGCGGTTATGTCAGCGGTCCAGTGCTGCAACAGGCGGTGAAGCTGGGCATTCCCACTTGTATTCACGAGCAAAACGCCTACCCAGGCATCACCAATAAGACCTTGGCCAAAACGGTGGATCGGGTTATGCTGACGGTAGAGGACGCTGCCAAGCACTTAACGCCGAAGAATCCGCCGGTGGTCACCGGTCTGCCGGTGCGCGGTCAACTCCTGTGTGCCGATCGGGCGGCTGCCCGGGCAGGACTGGGCATACCGGACGGTCAAATGTTGGTGCTGTCCTTTGGCGGCTCTCTGGGCGCTAAGCCCCTGAATGAGGCCATGCTGCCCATTCTTCTGCGCCATGCAGAGGACGGCAGCTGTTACCATATTCATTCTGTGGGCACCAACGGCGGCGAATATTTAGAGAAGTTTGCGCAGGCGGGCTTCACCGATGGCCGCAAAGGCACGGTGGAAGTGCGCCAGTATATTGACAATATGGATGTATGTATGGCGGCGGCGGATTTGGTGATCGGCCGTGCCGGCGCCTCCTCTCTGTCTGAGATTGAGGCTATGGGCAAGGCGTCCATTTTAATTCCCTCGCCTTATGTGGCAGAGAATCACCAGTTCCACAACGCGATGGCGCTGGTAAATCGTAATGCCGCCCGTATTTTGGAGGAGAAGGACTTGTCCGCAGATACCTTGTCTGCCATGATGGACGAGTTGCTTTCCGATAAAGAAAAGCTGTTTGAAATTGAGCGTAATGCCAAGGCGATGTCTGTGGCTGACGCTCGCAGCCGCATTGCCGATGTAATCCTGGACCTGGCAAAGGCAAAATAACCCGATACACCCAAAGTCCCCTCCTTGCATAGTATGGCAAGTACGAGGGTGATGGAATGGAACAGTATGTAATCGAGGGTCAGACCAAACTCCGGGGCGTGCTGCCGGTGCACGGCGCCAAGAACGCAGCGCTGCCTATTTTAGCCGGCACGCTGCTGGTACCCGGGGTGTGTGAAATACATAATTGCCCGGCGCTGTCCGATGTGGCGGCGGCCGCTGCCATTTTGCAGTCTTTGGGCTGCCGGGTGCAGCAGGAGCCGGGGGCAGTGACCGTAGACGCTACGACGATGAGCGGCACCTGTATTTCCGAAGAAATGATGCGTACCATGCGCTCCAGCATGCTGTTTTTACCGGCGATTCTCAGTCGGGCAGGCAGCGCCACCGTATGTTATCCCGGTGGGTGCGATATTGGACTGCGACCCATTGATTTGCACCTGTCCGCTCTGCGGCTGCTGGGTGCTCGGGTCACAGAGGACGGCTGCTGTATGCACTGCACGGCGCCCGGTGGCCTGGTGGGTTGTCCCATACATTTGCCGTTCCCCAGCGTAGGTGCCACAGAGTGCGTGATGCTGGCGGCCTGTACCGCCAAGGGCGTGACTACCTTAATGAACGCAGCGCGGGAGCCGGAGATCGGTGATCTGGCAGACTTCTTAAATGCAGTGGGCGGCAAGGTGCTGGTAGATGGCAACGGCACGGTGACCGTTGAGGGTGTACCGTCGCTCCACGGCACGGCGCATACCGTGATCCCGGATCGGATCGTGGCGTCAACATATATGAGCGCTGCGGCCATTACCGGGGGTAAACTGTTGCTGCGGCAGGTGCGCACGGCGCATTTGGCACCGGTACTGCCGGTGTTTCAGGAGATGGGATGTGACCTGCGCCTGGACGGCACAGATCTATTGATCACAGCGCCGGAGCGGCTGCGCGCCTTTAAGCGGCTGACCACCATGCCGTATCCGGGATTTCCCACAGACAGCCAGGCAGTGCTGGCCGCCGCAGCTGCCACTGCTCGGGGCACATCTGTGATTTGTGAGAATATATTTGAAAATCGATTTCGTTATACCTGCCAGTTGCAGCGCTTTGGCTGTGACATTGCTGTTAGCGGCAAAACGGAGGTAATTCGCGGCGTGCCTACGCTCCACGGGGCAAAGGCAGAGGCGACGGACTTGCGTGGCGGTGCCGCCTGGGTGGTGGCTGCATTGGCTGCTGCCGGTACTTCCACCATCAGCGAAATTCATCATATTACCCGCGGGTATGAGGACTTGCCGACCGTACTCACTGTGGTAGGGGCAAATATCAAGAGGACGAATCATGAAACAAAGGACACCAGAACCGCCTGAACAACGGCGCAGCGCTTACTTGGACAACGGGCTGGAGCCGCCGAAGCTGTATCGTCGGGGGCAGCAAGCCGCTTCCCGACAGCAGCGCCAGGCGCCGCCGATGACCCGTCAGGAACGGCGCAAAAAACAGAATAAACGCCGCCGGTTAAAGCGCAGCGTGCGCCGTGCTTTGGCCGTGATCGGTTTGGTGCTGCTGGCGGTAGCCATTGTAGCGGTGCTGTGTCTGACTGTGTTCTTTAAGATTGAGAGCATTACCGTTACCGGCAGTAAGGTATATGACACGGAAAAGGTGCTCTCCGTTTGTACCATTGAAACAGGGGAGAACCTGTTTTTGGCAGATACGGACAAGGCAGCCCAGCAGTTGCAGCAGGCACTGCCGTATGTGTACAGCGCCAAGATTAAGCGCAAGCTGCCCGGCACCGTTCAGATACAGGTGACAGACGCCGCACCGGCCTATGCGGTGAAGAATAAGGACAAGACCTATACCTTGATGGACGATCGGTTCAAGGTGCTTGAAGTGGTGCAGAAGAAGCCGAAAGAGAGTATTCTTATTCAAAAGGCCAATTTAAATAGTGCCAAGGTGGGACAGACCGCCCAGTTTGCCAACAAGAATGTAGCAGCGTGCTTGACCCAGTTGGCACAGGCCATTCGTGATTATCAGTTCACAGAGGCAACGGCGATTTGCAGCGAGGGACTGAACAGTAACTCTATTGTATATGACGGTCGGATCGTCTTTAAGCTGGGCACCTGTGAGAAGCTGGAAAAGAAGATCCATCAGGGCTTAGCTGCCTGTGCACAGTTGGATCAGGATAACCCTTCTGTGAAAGGAACTCTTCGTTTAACAGGTGAAAAGCAATATTACTTTACAGAAGATTTGCTGTAAAGAAAATAAATATACATATTTTAGACAAGTTTCGCACACTTGTGGAAACTGCACAAAGTCCCGCCGGTTGAAAATCGGAAAAATTGTCAAAAACTTTGAGAAATATTCAAAAAAAGTGTTGCAAAAGGATTACAATATTGTTACAATATGATTTGTAAAGTTGTCTGCTGACAAACTGATGGATTTACAAAATAAATGAAGGAGATACATAATCTATGGCTCGTTATGAAATTGATACGGATGACAACAAGGTTGTTCAGATTAAAGTAATCGGTGTTGGCGGCGGCGGCGGTAACGCCGTGAACCGCATGGTAAAATGTAATATTCAGGATGTGGAGTTCGTTGCGATCAACACGGATCGTCCGGCTCTGGCTAAGTCTGCCGCTTCTCATAAGATTGAGATCGGCGAAAAGGCCACCAAGGGTCGCGGCGCCGGCGCTAAGCCGGAGGTTGGCACTCGTGCCGCCGAGGAGAGCCGCGAGGCTATTACTGACGCTGTGACCGGCGCAGAGATGGTATTTATCACTGCCGGTATGGGCGGTGGTACCGGTACCGGCGCTGCTCCCGTAGTAGCGAAGATTGCCAAGGATATGGGTATTCTTACCGTTGGCGTTGTGACCACTCCCTTTGCTTTTGAAGGCAAACGTCGTATGAATCAGGCAAAAGAGGGTATCGAGGATCTGGCCCAGTATGTGGACTCCCTGATGGTCATTCCCAATGAAAACCTGAAGTATGTGACCGATGAGAAGATCACGCTGCTCAACGCTTTTGAGATTGCGAATGATGTACTGCGCCAGGGCGTGCAGTCCATTTCTGACCTGGTAAATGCTACCGGTTTGGTAAACTCTGACTTTGCCGATGTGACCGAGATCATGAAGGACGCCGGTTATGCCCACATGGGTGTTGGCCGCGCCAAGGGCAAGGATAAGGCCGAGGTGGCTGCAAAGCAGGCCATCACTTCTCCGCTGCTGAACACCTCTATCGAGGGTGCCCGGGGCGTACTGCTGAACATTACCGCTTCTACGGATATCGGTCTGGAAGAGATTGATGCAGCTTCTACCATCGTGACCAATGCGGTTCACCCGGATTGTGAGATCATTTGGGGTGCTAACTTCGATGAGGAGCTGGAGGACGAGATGATTATCACCGTCATCGCCACCCGTTTTGGTGACGAAGGCCCCAATCATCAGATCAAGTCCACCACCGCTAACCTGGAGGTTGCACCGCCGGTAACCGAGCCTGTGGCACCTACCACTGCTGCCCCCTCTGCGTTTACCAACAGCGACGATGATGCCTTTGACCAGATTGTGGATTTCTTTAAGAAGTAAGCAAGTTTAATACAAAAAGCGCTCCTGTTTTTCAGGGGCGCTTTGTATTTATACAGATCGTTCAAAAGTGGGCAGGATGTATATTTATCGTCTCTGTGGTATAGAAATGTGGAAAATAATGAGAAAGCAAGTGAAAGCCTTTACATTTTGCACATTTTCCACCGAGTTTTTCGCAAATTCCGTCCACAAACCAACTGAGACTTCCACAGTTTGAACATAGAATTCCACATCAATTTTCACTTTGTGATTTTGTAAAGGCGTTGTGCCTTACAAAGAGAAAGGACCGATATGCAGAATTTGCATACCGGTCCTTTTGATATTTATGCACCGTTACCATTCACTTTTTGTATAAGAGCGAATGATGTTGGTAATGGGGTTGTCCCTTTTCCAGCCTTTGCCCTTACCGCCCTTGGCCTGGTCCTGGATTTTGCCTGCACGAATGGTGACAAAGTCCGCCTTGTCAATGAGTTTTTCCATTGGCGGAATATCGTCAAAGTCGTAGTCGCCGCTGACAGTGTCCAGCAGGGGGGTAGCCAGGGTGGTGTTGGCGTATTTCTTCACCGCTGTCATGGCCATAATGATCAGTCGATTGTCCTCCGGCAGGGTCAGGGTCTTGGCACCGCGAATGTCCAGTTCATACAGGTAGAACCAGGCTTTCTTGGCGGCAATGTTGCCCTCCGGGTGATGGCAGTGCGTGAATTCAAGGGCAATGTCCGCATCCTTAATGCGGGCGGTCTGCTTCAGTCCAGCCATATCCCACAGAAATGGCAGCTCTGCCATACTGTGAATG
>ENA-OPBZ01000613-OPBZ01000613.1-human-gut-metagenome-genome-assembly--contig:-NODE-613-length-18318-cov-2.895526_pt1 | contig 18318 bp, 18 predicted proteins | sample MGYA00241072_ERZ501459 | MGnify/ENA primary metagenome ERZ501459 (study PRJEB25962, sample SAMEA2042632) | human gut metagenome | biome: human gut; feature: human-associated habitat; material: faeces...
CCTTTTTCTCTTTCAGGTTCAAATGCAGTATATCTAAAATATGGATTTCTGTGGTTCCAAAAACGGAAGAAAAATAACGCAGCATATCAGCAGGTGACAGAGAGCCGATTGTCACAGGCTTTTGTGGTACAAACCCAATCCGGCGGCGCTCCTTCTGATAGTCTATATTGCCAAATAATTTGAGCGTACCAGCTTGAGATCTAAGTGTACCTATAATGGTTTGCAACAGTACAGATTTCCCGGCGTGATGGCCGCCATACAGTGCATAGATTTCTCCGCGTTTTACCTGAAACCCGATATTTTTAATTCCATTTCCATCCGGGAAAACATAGGTCAACCCGGCTGTTTCCAAAGCAGTCTCCAAAATAATCATCCCCTTTCCATATCGTCTTATTGTAGCAGATCGGCGTGCAAACTTTATAAAATTTCTCTAAGGATTAGCCCTGCATTTTGAAACCGAGGCCCCAAACCGTCTGAATATACTTTTCCTCTGGATTGACCTTGGCAAACTTCTTGCGGAGATTTCCAATGTGGACATTGATTGCATTATCGTCCCCGATAAAATTTTCATTCCACACGCTTTCAAAAATATTGTTCTTTGTGAATACCTTTGAGGGTGAGGACATCAGAAGTTGCAAAATCAGGTATTCATACCGTGTCAAAGTAATGGGGGTATTCCTGATTTTAGCCTCCATAGCTTCTGTATCAAGGGACAAGTCCTTAAAGCGAAGTATTTTGCTATTGTTGGGGGTGGTAGACTTCTGAAAGCGCCGGAGCACTGCTTCAATCCGCACCAGTAATTCTTGATTATCAAAAGGCTTTGTGATGTAATCATCAGCGCCTGCCACGAGCAGATTGATTTTCTCATCCAGCTCATCCTTTGCCGTAAGTATTATCACCGGAAGTGACGCATCCATCTGCCGTATCCGTGCCAGAAGCTCCTCCCCTGAAAGCCCCGGAAGCATCAGATCCAATAGCACAAGCGCATAAGCTTCCCTATCCAGCTTAAGCAAAAGCTCTCCCTCTGTGCCTGACCATGCCTGTCTTGTCCTATATCCGGCTTTTGAAAGCGCTGTCGCAAGCAGATCATTAATGTCCTTGTCATCCTCTATTATGAGTATCTCCCCGGATTTGTTGTCTGTCATAATATTCCCTTTCTATATCTATTGTACCGTTTCTATGAATCCGCCTGCTTCTTTGACGGATCCGGATAGATTGGCTCACAGAAATGCACTGTGTATTCCTGCACATAAAAACCATCTGCATCGATTACATCGCTGTCACTCATAGTGAAAAACACCGGAAGCACCGGCTTATTATTCCTTGCAGCAAATGTAAAAGAAGTGCAGAAATCGCCTTCCTGCACTATCCATACTGTAGTCATAGTCTGCGTCTATCTTTTTTGCCTTGATTGAAGCAGAGGAAAACTCGTCCTCCAGCTCGTTTTCGTAATAATATACTCGCATATATGACATTTTACTATTATTCGGTTGTTTTTGCAAACTTTAGTTTAGTGCCAATACACACCAAAAAACAACAGTAACTTTTTATATTCTAGAAATATCCCTCGACTCCCTGCACCAGTCCGTCTGCCAGATTTTCAAGTATGGCATCGCTGTGGTCAGAGCATGCGTTGCCAAGCTCTACATCCACTGACGGTACCGTGCTGTATGAGGTCTGTGTCAGGTCGATCGCCATTGAGCCATTACCGTTTATCTTTGCTCCATGGGCGCGCAGTCCTTCTATCAGGCTTGCCCCAAGTGCATCATGCTGCTGCCAGTGTGATGCAACCGGCTCCATACCCTTTATGCCGCCCGGCACTGATATGTAAAAGCAACCCTTATCGTAGCTTAGTCCGTCACCATCCCAGTGCAATGCGATATGACAGTCTGCCGCATTATTACAGATGACAGTACGTGCCACATTGTCAAGCTGCACATCGCTTCCGTCTCTTACCATAAGCACATCATAGCCTGCCGCAAGCAGCTTGTCCTTTAATATCTGCGCCATACGGAGTGTGACAGAGCTCTCCAGTGTACCGTCATTAAAGGACATACCACCTGAAACTGCTACTGCTTTTGTTGCGCCTGCGCCTGTTGTACCACCCGTGGTCTTTGCAGAGCCGTCCGGATGACAAAGTGTCTTCACCGAAGTTCCTCCGCTTGTACCGTGTCCGGCATTGACACCTACTACTATGTTTTTGCGGTTTGCTGTAGCCTTGTACATGACCGCACAGCCTGAATTTATCGCTGAATGGTCTGCATACTGCCATGAAGGATTTAGTGATACTGATTCTCCATTCTCATAGGATGCTCTTTCTACATACTGATAAGAGGAATTATTATCACCTGAATTGTTCTGCTCCTCGTCCGGCTGTTCGGCAATCTGTTCTGTCTGCTGTGTTTCTTTTGCGGCCTCTGTTACCACCTCTGTCACAGCTTCTGTTTCCGTAGGCATCTCAACCTTCTCTGCAGCCTGTGTCTCTATTGCAGGCTCTGTCGATGTATCCTGTGCTTTTTTGCCGCATGATGCAAGGGTAAATATCATCATGCCTGTAAGTAATATTGCTGTAAATCGTTTCATTTATTAAAACTCCATTTTCTTTTTACTACATTATAGACAACCCCATGATATTGTTCAAGTATTAGGCAACATTACTTTACGCATTACTTTCATTTTAGGGTCAGTTTTAAATAGTCAATAGAAATTGTAATTCCTCTAAAAATCAGTTATACTATATGTGAATGTATCGAACATATTTTAACCGGGGAGGCTCACATGGAAATATTAAAACTGCCTGTTGGAATCGAAAATTTTGAAGATATACGAAGGTCTGGATTTTATTATATAGACAAAACTATGCTTATCGAGCAGACTTTAAACAATTGGAGTAAAGTAACGCTGTTCACCCGTCCAAGGCGCTTTGGAAAGACTCTTGGCATGAGCATGCTGCGCTCATTTTTCGAGATTGGCACGGACAAATCACTGTTTGACGGATTATATATTTCACAAAATAAATCTCTTTGTGATGAGCATATGGGCAAATATCCTGTGATATTTATTTCACTTAAGGATGTCGAGGGTTTATCATATGATGAGGCATTTCAGGTATTCTCCAGAATTATAGGAAATGAAATCAGCAAATTCTCCTTTTTGGCAGAAAGTGATAAATTGACAGTTTTGGAAAAAGAACAGTTCAAAGGATTACTTCATATAGAAAAGGGAAAGTTTATTTTTGACAAGGATACATTTACCGCTTCATTAAAGCTTCTTTCCCAGCTTTTATATAAGCATTACGGCCAAAAGGTAGTCATCCTGATAGATGAATACGATGTGCCACTCGACAAGGCATACCAGAACGGCTACTACCATGAGATGGTCTCTCTCATACGAGGCTTGTTCGGACAGGCACTAAAGACCAACGATTACTTACAGTTTGCTATTTTGACAGGCTGTCTTCGCATATCGAAGGAAAGCATATTTACAGGATTAAACAACTTTGAAGTCGTTTCAATCATGGATTCAATGTATGACGAGTGCTTTGGCTTTACAGATAAAGAAGTTCAGGAAATACTTAAGTATTTTAATCTTTCAGAGCATTATGCAGATATAAGGGAATGGTACGACGGCTATCATTTCGGCAACACCGATATCTACTGCCCGTGGGATGTCATAAGATATTGCAAGAGCCTGTGCGCAGATCCCACTGCAAAGCCGCAGGACTTCTGGTCAAATTCAAGCGGAAATGCTCTGGTCAGAAGCTTCATTGACAAGGCCGATGTCCAGACAAAGGATGAGATTGAGCGTCTGATAGCAGGCGAATACATTGAAAAAGAAATATCCCAGGAGCTGACCTACGATGAAATCGACAAAAGCATCGCAAACCTATGGAGTGTACTCTTTACCACCGGTTACCTGACCAAGCAGGGCGTGACTGACGATGGCAGGGTACGTTTATCAATACCAAACCGCGAGATTAAAAATCTTTTCATCAAAAAAATCCGCGAATGGTTCAGCGATACAACCGCAAATGACGGAAAGACACTTGAACAATTCTGCAATGCATTTGTGGATAAGGATACCGAAAAAATAGAAGAGCTTTTTGGCGATTATCTCTGGAATACAATAAGTATAAGGGATACCGCAGTTGCCAAAGATAAAAAAGAAAATTTCTACCATGGTATCCTGCTTGGTCTGCTGGGCTACAAGGCAAGCTGGCTCATCAAATCAAACACCGAATCGGGCACAGGCTACAGCGATATCCTCGTTGAAGTTCCAAACAACAGAACCGGCATCGTGATAGAGCTTAAATATGCCGAAAACGGCGATATGGATGCAGCCTGCGATGAGGCACTGAACCAGATTGAGAAAAAATCATATGTGGATAAGCTGAAGCAGGATGGCATGCGCAATTTCATCAAGTATGGAATTGCTTGCTTTAAGAAGGATTGTAAGGTTGTGGTAAGTAAATAAGACACGCATTTAAACAGGCGTAGAGAGACTAGCTGGGAGTATCCTAAAGTTTGTGTAAACCTCCAAACTGATGTAAGATAAAATTACTCAGTTTGGAGGTTATTTTTATGGCAAGAAGAAAAGACAGCCCACAAAAAGCAGCAATGAGAGAAATGATGCGTAACTATCTGAAAAATAATGATATCAGTATCAAAGACGGCACCGATGTTAACAGCATCATGCGTGACATGATGTCTGTCATTTTGGAAGGTGCTTTGGATGAAGAACTGGATGAAGAATTAGGATATTCCAAGTATGACTATCGAAACAAAGAAACAGACAATAGTAGAAATGGACATTCCAGCAAAACCATGCACACCAGTTATGGAGATATGGATGTGGCGATCCCAAGGGATCGTAACGGTGATTACGAACCACAGCTGATTAAAAAATATCAAAATACCGTAACTCAGGACATGGAAGAAAAAATACTTTCCATGTATGCCAAAGGAATGACCACCGGAGACATTGAATCTCACATGCGTGAAATGTATGATATTGATATTTCTGACAGCACAATCAGCAGAATCACAGACAAAATCCTGCCTATTGTAAAGGAATGGCAGGAACGTCCTCTGGAAGAAGTGTATGCTGTAGTATTTATGGATGCGATCCACTATCATGTCCGCAGCGAAGGACGTATCGTAAAACGTGCGGTTTACATTGCTCTTGGTATCGACATGAGCGGAAAAAAAGATGTCCTTGGAATGTATGTTGGAGAGAACGAAAGTGCGAAGTTCTGGCTTTCTATCATGAATGGATTAAAAAACAGAGGCGTTGAGGATATCCTGATCGCATGCGTTGATGGTTTAAATGGATTTCCACAGGCAATCGAGGCTGTTTATCCCAAAACAGAGATTCAGCAATGCATCATTCATCAGATCCGTAATTCAACGAAGTTTGTTTCTTACAAAGATATCAAAAAACTAATGGCTGATCTGAAGCTTGTATATGCGGCTCCAACGGAAGAAACTGCTTTAAATGAGTTAGAATTGTTCAAAGATAAATGGGATTCCAAGTACCCGAAAATCTATAAATCCTGGAATGATAACTGGGCAACCCTGTCCACTTATTTCAAATATCCAGAGGCAGTAAGACGCCTGATTTACACCACAAATGCCATTGAAGGCTTCAACCGTCAGCTCCGGAAAGTGACTAAAAGCAAAACGGTTTTTCCGTCGGATGACAGCCTTTTGAAAATGCTGTATTTGGCAACCATGGATATCACGAAAAAATGGACCGGTCACAGGCAGGACTGGGGACAGATCCATTCCCAGCTTGAAATTTATTTTGAAGAACGTCTGGCAGGACGGAACCTGTAAAACAGTCAATTTTAGGCAGGTTTTATTGACATGCCTAAAAACTACTGTATAATGCAGATATGGGCAGAATCCGGAAAATCGGCTCTGCCCATTTGTAACTATTCACAAATCTTATATCAGTTTTTAACGTTTACACAAAACTTGAAACGGTCTCGACTAGCTCCACGCCTGTTTACTATTCTTTTAATACACATTTTGTAAGTCAATATATTAATTATTTTTTTCTATTGTCATAAACACTAAATACTTGAGCTATTAATGCAAGCAGCATAATGATAAACAGCCCTATGCTATTTCCATATAAAAATATAGTAAATGCCTGTATTGCAACGATTACCCAGTTAATTATTAATAAAATAAGTTCAAGATTTTTTTTCATTTTCATTTTCTCCTTTTCTTAACTTTTTATATAAACTATCAAATGGTAAAATGTTGAAAGCAAAACTTTCTAAAAATACTCTATAATAAACTCAATTACTTTCTTAAACTTTCCTTGAATAATCATTCCAATAATTCCCACTATAACAATAATTATTCCTATATAAAACATAACATATGAATCAATAAACCATGTTGTTATTTCCATTATTGCACATCCTATGACAAAAATCACTACTGACAAATTAGAAATTATTTTTTTCATTTTCCCACGTCCTTGTTCTATTTTCTTAGGTACCTCATATTTGATTAATATAATCATCAATTTTATTTTTCACATACAATAAGGTATTCCTATACCTGCCCGGAATATTTGCCCAACAGTCATATAGCAGAATCATATCTTTCTTTTTATTAATTTCCAATTCTTTTTTCCATTGGTATGAATCAATTACTTGAAGGAAATAATCAAAATAATCTCTCCACAATTTTGAATATTGTCCTACATATAATTTCATTCCCAGTACAACATTACGGATATTGCCTACGTAATCCTCATTCTTGCTAAATATAGCATAAAATACATACAGTGTAACAATATCAAGTTCCTTTATATCCGGCGAAGTACTGATTTCCTCCGGTTCCATAAAAAGACTTTTTAATATATTGTTTACATATGCCGGTTCTGTATAATCATTATCATATATATTCTTAGCTAGTCTCCTCTTAACCATGCCAAGAACATAGTTTTTATTTATATCATTGTCATAGAAATTTTCTACCCTGCAATCATCATAAACTTTATTCAAATACAAAGCTCCATTCCCTCTTCTGATATTGCGAAACTTGAAATTATCTCCATGAAATTTCCGCTCATAAATCATGTCCAATGCTTCAAACTCTGCCAATAAAATAATCACTATCAGTGCGCCTGCCGGTTTAAAGCATAAAAACAAAATCATTACACTAATACCAAAAATATATCTTCCGGTCTTTCTTGCAATTATGCCCTCTCTTAAAATCCGTATCATCTCTTCATATGAAAATCTGTTATACTCTTCATCATCAATAAAATCACAATAAACAACCTCAGGTTTTTTCCCAATTTTTACCTCGAGCTTCCCATCTACACTATTTATAAGAAAAGGGAAAATGCATAATGGGCACTTTATTGAATACCTGATTCTCAAATATAAAAACCTACTCAATGCTATAACCTGTAGCATTATAACATCTGATACTGTAACTGAAATTACAAATATAGTAAACGATACTATCCAGGTGTAAAAATCTCCCTTAGAAAATAAAACTCTGTAATCTAAAAATGTACTGACAACAATCCCCATTATTGAACTACAAAATATACCAAACCAATAAAATTTTATACAATTAATACCATTTTTTAGCATTATCACCCTCATCCTCAACTGTTGTTAATTTCTTTATATCCTATAATCCATATATCTTCAACCATAAATACATGAATGACACGAATTCGTACATGTTTGACATTCAATCAATAATATTCGATTATATAAAAACAGTACCACTTATTCTAAATTGTTTTCAACACCTTAAGAATGAGCGGTACTTTTTTTGTAACGAATGGTAGAAACATATTTAGCAGACTTATTTCTAAGATAAAAATAACATGAGACTGTTATTTATTATTTTTATAATTCTTAATCACAATTAACACGCAGCTTATTATTGATAACATACAGCAGAACAGCAATGCAATACATGTCACAATATTCCCTCTGCTCGGATGATTGTAAAAATTCACTCCATACATTATCGTTACTATTCCTATGCACGAAGTAATTATTCCTATAACTATCTGTAGCTTTAACAATTTCATTCTATCCATAAATTTTCTCTACTTTCTTAGAAACTTCTATATTCTTAGATATTTCATAATATTATCATATGAGTTCAAAAAAATAAACTAAATTACTTTTTTGAACTCATCAATACAATTATAATATATTTACTATTTCTTTATTTGAGTGTAAACTCTTTTTGTACTGGTATTATAATATACTTTTAAGCCCTTATATGTACTCGCTAACCATAAATATCCCGAAACAGAACAAGTTATCCCAGCCGCGGCTGTAGTTATGCCTCCTCCAATTGCTAGTGCTGCGGCTGTCCCTGTTCCAACAGAAGGAATACAAGTTATTGCTGCTGAAATAATTGTTGTAATACAACAAAGCAGCGTGATTAGTCCTCCCGCTATCGCTGTTTGTGCAGCTAATCTATTACACTGTGTCGCACTAATTGTACATATTAGTTTCTTTGCTCCCCTTCTAAATACGTCATCTCCTCTTCATTCATTACAGCATAACTGCTAGGGAGCACTAATGCTCCATCGTAACACATATCCATCTATGTGTACCCCCTTTTCATTTTGTTTGAACTATTTTGCAACGTTCTTTCCGTTTGCAACCAGACAGAACTCTATGTAAATGATCATTACATACTAATTTACCAGAACCAATATCTCCTCTTCATAACTACATACACAGCACTTCCCACCAGAATAAGACAGCCTCCTATAATCAATATGTATCTGACTGCTTTTGAGCTTTCACTGATTTTCTCAGTAGTTATCATATATTTACCCGGTGTACTTAATTTTAGTTCTTCCATATTTTGTGTACTTACAAGCTCATATTTATGTTTTACATTATTATATAAATACAGATACTTTCCACTGATATCATCTATATGAATTGCGATCTCTCCACACAAATATTTGCCATTGTTAAGCTCAAATTCCGTATATCCATTAGCCTTTTTCAGCTTTATATCCGTATCAAGTTCATTGTTATAATTTACTATCTTTTTTCCATCTATTATCATGCTGTACCCATCACCTGTCACTTTCATTGACTTCCCTGACGTATACAGTTCATACAGCATCTGTGTGTCTATCATTCCTACCTCAGATGCATCTATATTTTCATCAAATTTCTGCGATTCCACCTCTTGTGTACTGCTTTCTGTGTTCTGTGGATTTATTATATCAGTGTCCGAATTCTTATTTACTATTACAGATACGGCATTCGACAAGTCTCCATTTGAAACTATTATTGTCGCTGTTCCCGTACTTTTTGCTGTCACAACTCCTCCATCAGATACAGAAGCAACCGAGCTATCTGTTGACTTAAACGAAATCCCCTGTTCTGCCTCTGCCGGGGATACTGATACACTAAGCTTAAATGCCTCTCCCTGCTTCAATACCAGATAATCCTTATTTATTTTTATCACTGTAGTCTTTACCTTAACTGTCAGATTCACCTCTTTTGTAATGCTGCCTGCCGATACATATATTGTAACGCTGCCCTTTGAAATTCCTTTTACTTCACCACTGGAATTTACAGTAGCAACATTCGTATCCGACGATCTGAACATCACAGTAGAATCCGTTGCTGTAGACGGTAAAACTGTAGCAGTAAGATTTAAGGTATTCCCAGCCTCCAATTCATCCTCATGGTCTGATATTTCGATATCAGCTACCGGTATATTCTTCTCTATATCTGCAACACCATCTGTTTTTTGTGAAGTATCCAAAGCATCATCATCTGTTGAGTTATCAATTGCATTATCTGTTATATTACTCCCGGCATTATCATCCGCACCGGTATCCTCATCTATAAGCTCTGTTGCATATGCCGGCATTATCGGATATGTCATGCCTATACATAATATAAACAACACTGCTAAAATCTGTATCTTACTTCTTAATTTCATAACCTTATCCCACATCATTTTCTTGTTTTGATACCAAGTTTCTCAAGAACATAGTTAAAATATGTGACTTTATCATACCGTATTCTTGCCACGGCAGTCATACCATTTGTAATGTCAACCTTATCGCCCTCTCTGCTCAGCACATAGTCCTGATTAAGTACTATCATCACTTTAAACGCCTGACTTGCCGAACCATCAGAGCTTTCCTGTGTGGTAACATTGCTGTCGATACGGCTTACCATTCCGCTTATTGTTCCATATACATTCTGCGATAATCCATCCACCACTACCTGAACAGAATCACCCTCATGCATTCTAGCCATATCGGATGTCGAAACATATGCTTCGAGAAATCTCTGTGAATTTTCCGGTGTAATTGTTGCAACAGTAGTTGTGGTCTGCACAACCATTCCACTCTTATAATTTCCCAGCATATGCAGAACTCCTGATGTGGTTGCTTTTACCTCATAAGCATCCTGCCCGCTTGTCACCGCTGCAAGCTGTGCATCTATTGATGCAATTTGCAGATTCGCCTCTTCAATCTTTGCCTCGGCAGATTGTATGGCAGAATAATATACTTCATCAATCTTACCCTGATTGGTTTCAAGCTGTGCCTGTATCTGATCATCTGTATATCCATATGCCTGATAAGTTGATACATCAACCTTATTCTGGTCTATCTGAGATTTATATGTCTCATAGAGACTCCAGTACAAGCCATCTTCTGCCTTTGCCTCATCAAAATAATTAGTATCATCCTTTATTGACTTTATCAGAAGCTGATACTGTGATACCTGCTCCACATAAGACTGCCTGTTTTCTTCCAATTGTGTCTGCTGCAGGTCATAATCTGTACTTTTGACAGTAAAAAGTACATCCCCTGCTTTCACAAGCTCTCCCTCTTTCATACTACAATCAAGGATTTCCCCTGTATAACTGCACATCACATAGTTAGATTCATCATTTGTCACATTTCCCTGTGCCTGTATTGTATAAACCTTTGATGCCTTTGTACTCCACACCACGGCAATGGTCATAAATATAGCTACAACAGTTATCAGAATATATCCAAACGCAGGCGGATTTTTATCAAACAGCAGTCTTGATTCCCTTATTTCATCTAAACTCTTTACTCTTTTGCTCATATTTCTTTTATTCCTTTACAGGCATGAATACATCCGCAACCATGGTTTCATCCTCTTCATTCCTGTCCACATAGATAGTATAATTGCAGCCTTCAAGCTCTATGTCATTCTCAAATGCATAAACTCCGAGCTTGTCATAGGCAAATTTCAGCTTATCCTCCGGTCCGATATAACGTGCATAGAGACAGTTCTTTACACGTAAAATGGAATCCATCTTGTAAGGTGGTTCTACGTTGTGGATGAAGTTGTCTGTCTGAAGCATAAACTGCATTTTAATATCTACAGCTCCGTCATCTTTAATTTCAAAACTCGTAGCCTGAATTAATGGTCCAATCTGTTTTGCTCCATGAGTTTGTATATAAGTATTCAATTTATTAATTTCAATATCAAAGAGTTCATCTGATTCAGATTCTAAATCCACCTGCACAGATAATACATTTTGAAGTTTTAACGTTTTATTTTCTAAAATTGTTATTTTATTCATTAATTTTGCCCTTATATTTTTTTCTCTTTTTATTATAATTTTCACAATCCTTATCAGTTATATTATCATTATCATTTTTCTCTATAAATCCCCATATTATTCTAAACAAAACTTCTATAATAACCCCTACCAGCATCCAAACTACCAATGGAATCTTATCTAAATATACAGACATAATGCCAAAAAAGAAAATAAATACCACTGAATTCCAAATTATATGTTTTTTCATTAATATCTCCTTTTCAAGTTGTGTAGATGATGCCACTATCTATACTTGATATCTCCTGATACTGTCTCTCGCTTTTCTGTTCTCTCTCATAATCCATAATTTCAGAAAGTCTCTTCATTGAAATATTTGCTTCCTGAATGGATAACTGAAGGCTTACCAGATTGCCTATAGGATCCATAAAGTATCCTGCAAGTGTGTTAAATGCCATGAAGCTTCCAAGCGTCATGTTGTTATTTATAACCTGCATTATTCCTACATACAGAAGCACCAGATTACCAACTCCCGATATAACACTCGATATTGTTGACTGCACATTTGAAAGCATGCCCTCTTTATAACTTATCCTAAGAGATTTTATGTATTCCCGCTCTATGCTTTCGAGCTCTATATCCTCATTGGCATTTCCCTTTATTGTCTCAACTGCGCGAAGCCCTTCTATTATTTCTGAGTTGAGTATGGATGACTGCTGCATCTGTTCTTCGTTTATCTTCTTATATGGCTGCTTGAATATAAATACGAGTACAATACTTATGAGAGTCATCATTATGATCACTGCAAAAAGCTTCGGGTTCATCTGAAAAAGTATTACTCCGGTTATCAAAGCCATTGATATGTCCATGATCAGTGATAATGCTATACTGGTAAATATGTCTTTTATGGTAAATGCATCCGAAAACCTGGTTGTAATATCACCGGTCTTACGGCTCGCAAAAAATTTCATCGGCAATCTGTATATATGTTCAAAATACCCCAGCATAAGTGGTATATCAATTTTTATGGACAGATGCATGAGAATCCACTGTCTCACAAAACTTACAAATGTAGATGTCAATGATATTCCAAGAAATACCGCAAGCATCATCTTTAATACATCTTTTTGCTGATACGGAAGTATTTCATCATATATTATATTGTTAAAAAGTGATGATAAAATTCCCAGAAGCGTAACCAGAAGTGATGCTACAAGAGCATATATAAACAGCTTCTTCTGTGGAAGCAGCAGCTTTATATATCTGTCGAATAACTTCGTTCCCTTTATCTTTTCACGCTCAAACTCACTATTTGGTTTCAGCAGGAGCATGGCTCCTGTAAATTTCTTATAAAACTCGTCTATAGTCAGTCTCTCAAGATCCTTAGCCGGATCACCTATTATCACATACTTTTTTGTGATTCTGAATATCACTACAAAATGCGATAAGCCTTCCTTTGTCACGATATTTGCTATAGCCGGTAATGTATATCTGCTAACAAACCCCTCTTTATCTACTTTTACAGCCTGACAGTTAAATCCAAGTTCTTCTGCACACTTTGACAATCCTATAAGGTTTGTTCCTTTCAGGTCTGTTCCCATCATATCACGTAATTTTGTTATTGTTGTCTCTTTTTTATAGTGCAGACAGACCATGCCCATGCAAGCTGCTGCACAGTCTGTTGCATCATGTTGTTTTATGAAAGTATATCTCATTTATCATTCCCTTTATCAATTGCTCTAATGAAATTCTATCCCATTAGAATTTTTGCTATCTCTTCCCATAATCCCCAGCCACACACGGCTACTTTATCAAAAATTAAAAACATGGTATTTGTCCTCCTCATTTCTAAGATAAAAATAACATGACAAATACCATATTTCAATAATAACCCCGTGAACGTTGCACTTAACCCCGCGAATGAAACTAAATCAACGATATCACATTTTCTGACAAACCTATAATATTGTTAAATATTTGGCAACAGTACCTTCACTTTAAACATTTCTGCCGTTGATTCCCAATAAAATTTACCATTATTTTTATTAATTGTATCCTTTACATTTTGTAAACCATACCCATGACTATCTTTTTCTTTTTTGGTGGTTTCCGGCAATCCATTATTATTTACAAATGTTTGATTTGATGCACTGTTGCATAGCTCAAGAACGAAATCATTTGATCCGGTATAGAATTTTACTGCAAGATATTTTTCTCCCTCCATATGCTGTAATGCCTCAACACTATTTTTCATAAGATTTGAAAAAATAGTACAAAATTCAACATCACTTATCGGTAGTTGTTCATGTATGGCTCCTGAAACAGTGACCTTTACATCCTCTGACAACTGACTCACATAGCGATTTAATAGCGCATCTATAATTGTATTTCCAACACTGTAGCAACAATTATGTATTCTTTTCAATTCTATTTGTATATCATCAATATACCTTCTTACTTCATCCAGCTTTTCCTGTTCTGCCAATTCTCCGATACACATAATATGGTTAGATATATCATGCCGAAATTTCTTTGTATTCTCTTCCTTTTCTATCACTGCCTCATAATAGTTTTTCTGAGTTTGCTTTAACATTCTTTCAATCTCAAGATAGCTCTTCATTTTCTGATTCATACCGTATATATAAATCAGTACTAAACCTAATATAACAATCCCCAACATAGACATTGCCGACAAAAGCTGTATCATTTTCATGTTTCCCATATTATTATATTTTTTAGATAAAATATTCAGTTCTGCAATGGTCAGTGGTATTGCAACCGCCATCATAACAATGCCTGCATACATGATTCCCGTTCCAATTTGTTCCAGCTTTGTATTTTCAACCTTACTCTTGTATCTCCTAATCACATAAACACTTCCATAAAATGATATGGAAATCACATTACTTATAAGCCATCCTCTTACGCTTTTAATCCCAGATGACGCAAATAGTTTCATAAACAATTCAATAACATAATCCATGTAAAGAATCAAAAAAGTCAGTTTTACAAAACAGGTCACCCTGCTCCACCGGTTTCCACCCATTGTTATAAATAAGATAACAAAAATAATAGGTATAACCATAAATGATAAAATCTCTACCTTATCATTAATACACAATGCTAAAATTGTCATGCTCAGTGCCGCAAATAGTCCAACCCTATATCTTTTTATCAGGCTTATGTTAAACACAGCCTCTCCGGCTAAAATATATTTTACAATTTCTAATAATAGATTTAAAAAAAGTACAACTCTCATACCAAATGTTCCCTATACGCAATCTGGAATTCTTTCTTTCTCCTTTGGGATACCCTTTTTACATATCCATGAATGAATATATTTCCCTTTTCATATTTTTCTATTTTATCAATGTTGACTATACACTGCCTATTAATACGGAAAAAAGTTGCTTTCTCCAACTCCTTCTCCAATTCTGACAATGAACTTTCTTTCCTGTATCTTCCTTCTTCCAAAATAAATTCTATCGAGCTTTCGACAGCTTCTATGAAAAAAATATCCTTGCACAATATATTATATTTTTCTCTATTTCGATATACCTCTATTTTCTTTGTTCCACCAAGCGATATAACCGCATCCTGCAACACTTCCCGGATTTCATCTATTTCAAAGGGCTTTGTAATAAAGCGAAATGTATTTATATGAAAGGCTTCCTTAAACCTGTCCACTCTGCTTGTTGCAACAATAATTTTACAGTCTTTTCCATTTTCACGAAGTTTTTTCCCAGTCTCTATTCCATCAAGCTCCGGCATCTCTATATCAAGAAATAGAATATCCGGTTTTTTGATGTTATCTAATAATTCCTTCCCACTATAAAAGCATTCAATCTCCGCTTCGGTCTTAGTTTCTGCTAAGCATATGCTGACTTTCTTTTTTAGTATTTCGCATACAATCGGTTCATCGTCACAAATACCTATTTTTATCATTTTGTATTATACCTCTTGAAATTATCTATAACCCAATTATAGACAAACTCACAGTATTTTTCAAACAAAATAATTATAACCATAGATGCCATATATTTTAATATGATATGGCAAGAGCCAATACCAAACCGTGAGATAAAAAGGCTCTATAACACTAAACGTTTAATATGTCTTAAATCCGCGATATCACAAGCCTTCCATCCTGCACATCAACCCTGACCTTATTAGACTCTATCCCCGCTGCCTCAAGCATCTCATCAGTGAGTTTTATCCTGTGCGCCTTGTCCAATACCGTATATTCCATTGCAGGGTGTTTCTTCAATTTCTCCGTACTTACCTTTCCGTCAGATATAAGCACTGTGCGGTCTACACGGCCTGCAAGTGCCATATCGTGTGTCACTATGATGATGGTTATACCAAGCTCTTTGTTCAGCTTATGAAACAGCTCATAGATTGTATCAGCAGTCCTTGTATCCACAGCTCCGGTCGGCTCATCCGCAAGCAGTATGTCCGGCTTATTTGCCAGTGCCACCGCTATCGCTGCGCGCTGCTGCTCTCCTCCCGATAGCTGAGCCGGAAGCTTATCCTTATGCTCCTGTAATCCCACTGCATTTAACAGTTTAAGGGCATAGCTTTTATTATTATCCCTGCATCTATTTACATGTTCTCCTCTGCTCTCATCATGAGCACCGTGTTTTAAATTACCTGCATTTTCAAACATCATCACGGCCTCGACATTCTGCAGCACAGTCAGGTATGGGAACAGATTTTTGGCACTTTTCTGCCACACAAAACCTACTTTGTCCCTGCGGTATCTCACCATTTCAGCTTCTGAATATGTGGAAATGTCTTTTCCGTCAATAGTGAGTACCCCAGCCGTTGGTGTTTCCAGTCCTCCTATCATATTTAGGAGCGTGGATTTTCCGCTGCCGGATTTTCCTATTACCGCAAGCATCTCCCCTGTTTCCACCGTCAGGTCAACCCCCTCCAGTGCCATCACCTTTTTATCGTCTGTCTCATATATTTTTACCAGTCCATCGCAATTTATCATCTACTTGTCCCCCTTTTAATTTAAATTACTATGCCGTCACTAAGCTCAAACACTTCATCTCCCAGCTCCATCAGATTCGGATCATGCGTGGTCATAACTATTGTGATGTCCTCATCGTCTATCAACTCACGGAACAATCGCATGACTTCAAATCCAGAAGCGGTATCGAGTGCTCCTGTCGGCTCATCTGCCAAGACCACCTTCGGATGATGTGCCACAGCGCGCGCGATCGCAACTCTCTGCTGCTCTCCTCCCGATAACTGATCCGGCATATGATCCATGCGCTTTGAGAGTCCGACACGCTCCAGCAGCTCTGATACTCTGTCCTGCGTATTTTCCGTATTTGCATTAATCACATCGGTTTTTACATCTCCAATGTCATTATCCATATCAGTCAGATTCTTCCGTATCTGACGTTTATTTTTCGCAAGTCTAAGGGCAAATTCCACATTCTCATATGCCGTCATCGTGGGAATTAGTGCTATAGACTGGAATACAAATCCCATCTCATACCGCCTTAGTATTTCCCGGTCTTTCTCGGTCATCTGCTCGAGGTTTTTATCCAGAAACTGCACACTTCCCTCTGTCGGCATATCAAGCGCACTAAGGATATTAAGAAGTGTGGTCTTTCCGGAGCCGGAACGCCCTTTTAAGATGGCAAGTGTTCCTTTTTTTATCTCCATGGATACTCCGTCAAGTGCGTGGACTGTTGTACCATCTCCCGCCTTGAAATATCTTTTTATATTTTGAGCAATTATCGCATTTTCCATATGTCACGACCTCATTTTTTACATGCTAACTATCTTCTCCAAGCCTTAGTGCCTGTGCTATCTTCATACTCTTAAGCAGTCTGCTGATAACCACATAGCATACGGCTACAGCCACGAAAAGTACTCCTGCAAGCTCCAGCATATCAGATTGATAAATATATACATTTACTCCGATATTGTGTTTCTGCGGCAGATATATGATCGATATGAGCCTTACAAACATCGCTGTTGCAGCTATACCTAGGCATGCTCCCGCAAGAAGCGGCAGAAATGATAAAAATATCTGCTCGTTTAAAAGCATTGCTTTTACCTCTCTCATTCTCATTCCCATTGCGCGGTATATACCAAACTGCAGCTCCCTCTGTTTTAGTGTCATAACCCAATACAGCAAAAATCCTACTGAGCACACTATCAGTGAAAGTATAAAACTTAATGTAAACATACCGTTTGTGATCTGCACTGTGGCTGAGTTTTTATTCTCGTCTATAAGCTGCTGCGCGGATGTTAAATTTTTGTATATATCATCCACCGTTTTTCCTTTTGACAGGTTCATCCACACACTGTACGGTGTCATGCCGAACTTTTCCACAACCGTAGCATAATTTGCAACGATCAGGTATTTCTCCTGCTCGGTCACATTTCCTTCTACATCTGTCTCATAGGTGTAACGCTCGTAGCCCGGAAAACCTTTTACTATGGCACATACCTTTGCATTCTCGGATGCGTAGATCTGATCATCATCGACAGCCTCCGGTACATACCTTGAGTAATTTAAGCTGTCACCAACTTTAAGTCCCAGAGCTTTTGCCAGATTTGAGGAAATGATGACTCCGTCCGGCTCTTTTGCCAGCTCATTCAGGTAATTGAACCAGTGCGCGTCATTAATATCATCATTTTGGTCACTCTGCAATTTCGCAGTCTCACCGAATTCTTTTGTGTTTATCGCCATAAGATATGCATCCGAAACCGAACCACT
>ENA-OPBZ01000621-OPBZ01000621.1-human-gut-metagenome-genome-assembly--contig:-NODE-621-length-18141-cov-3.386984_pt1 | contig 18141 bp, 16 predicted proteins | sample MGYA00241072_ERZ501459 | MGnify/ENA primary metagenome ERZ501459 (study PRJEB25962, sample SAMEA2042632) | human gut metagenome | biome: human gut; feature: human-associated habitat; material: faeces...
TAGTCTTGCAGAATAATGTGCTGTTCTCCGGAACAATCCTTGATAATCTCCGCTGGGGAGACAAGGAGGCAACTCTGGAAGAATGCAGACACGCGTGTGAACTTGCATGTGCGGATGAGTTCATCGACCGTTTCCCGAAAGGATATGAGACCTACATCGAGCAGGGCGGAAGTAACGTATCCGGAGGTCAGAAGCAGAGACTATGTATTGCAAGAGCAATACTTAAGAAGCCAAAAGTACTGATTCTGGATGACAGTACCAGTGCGGTAGATACCGCAACAGATGCGAAGATCCGAAGAGCGTTTCGTGAAGAAATTCCGGATACAACGAAACTGATCATTGCACAGAGAATCTCAAGCGTACAGGATGCTGACCGTATCATCGTTATGGAAGACGGTAAGGTCAATGGATTCGGTACACATGAAGAATTACTGGAACAGAATGATATCTACCGTGAAGTCTATGAATCACAGACCAGTGGTGGCGGCAATTTTGACGAGAAGGAGGGTGAATAAGATGCCGGGACCGGGAAGACAGCCGAGAGGAATGAAAGCACAGGTAAAAAATCCGGGTGAATTATTCCTCCGCCTTATGAAATATGTATTAAAAGATTATAAGTTTCACTGCATCAGTGTAGTAGTATTGATTGTTGTCAGTGTTCTTTGCAATGTGCAGGGAACGATGTTCATGAAGAACCTGATCGACGAATATATCACACCATTTTTATTATCAGATAACCCCAATTTTACACCGCTTGCACATGCGATCGCCAAAGTGGCAGCATTTTATGCACTGGGTGTACTGGCAACATTCGGTTATAACCGTCTGATGGTCAATGTGACGCAAGGGACACTACGCAACTTAAGAAATGATCTGTTCTCTCATATGGAGAAACTACCGGTCAAGTATTTTGATACGCATGCACATGGAGATATCATGTCGGTATATACGAATGATATTGATACATTAAGACAGATGATCAGCCAGAGTATGCCGCAGCTTCTGAACAGTGGGATTACGATCATCAGTGTATTTGTCAGTATGTTGATCTTAAGTATCCCACTTACGGTCGTAACGATGATCATGGTCGGAATCATGGTATTCTGTTCAAAAAAATCTGCCGGACAGAGCGGGGCATATTTTGCAAAACAGCAGAAAGACCTGGGAACTGTGAACGGTTATATCGAAGAGATGATGAACGGACAAAAGGTGGTAAAGGTATTCTGCCATGAAGAGGAGAACATGCAGAACTTCAAGAAGCTGAATGATGAACTATATGTCAGTGCAGACAAAGCCAATACATTTGCCAACTTTTTAGGACCGATCAATGCACAGATCGGAAATATCAGTTATGTAGTCTGTGCGATTGTCGGAGGTGCCCTTGCACTGAATGGTGTGGGAGGATTTACACTGGGTGCACTGGCAAGCTTTCTGACATTCAATAAAAGCTTTAGTATGCCGATCAACCAGGTCAGCCAGCAGATGAATGCTATTGTAATGGCACTTGCAGGAGCAGAGCGTATCTTTACCCTTCTGGATGAGAAAGTGGAAGTAGATGACGGGTATGTGACTCTGGTCAATGTGAAAAAAGAAAATGGAAAACTTATAGAATGTAAGGAACATACCCGATGCTGGGCATGGAAGCATACACATCAGGCAGATGGTTCGGTAGATTATATTGAGCTTAAGGGAAATGTAGTATTTGATGGTGTGGATTTCGGGTACAATAATGATAAGATCGTGCTTCATGATGTGAAATTGTATGCAGAGCCAGGACAGAAAATTGCCTTTGTAGGTTCGACAGGAGCAGGAAAAACAACCATTACAAATCTGATCAACCGGTTTTATGATATTCAGGATGGAAAAATCCGTTACGATGGAATTAATATAAACAAGATTCGGAAAGCGGATCTGCGACGTTCCCTTGGAATTGTATTGCAGGATACACATCTGTTCACAGGAACGGTAAAAGACAATATCCGTTTTGGAAAACTGGATGCAACAGATGAAGAAATTTTTGCAGCAGCAGAATTGGCAAATGCAGATGGATTTATCCGTAGACTTCCGGAAGGATATGATACGGTCATCACCGGGGATGGAGCAAACTTAAGCCAGGGACAGAGACAGCTTCTTGCAATTGCCAGAGCAGCAGTTGCAGATCCGCCGGTACTGATCCTGGATGAGGCTACAAGCTCTATTGATACGCGTACTGAACGTATTATTCAGGAAAGCATGGACAGACTGATGCATGGACGTACTACGTTTGTGATCGCACACCGTCTGTCTACGGTTCGGAATTCCGACTGTATCATGGTTCTGGAACAGGGACGCATTATCGAAAGAGGTACCCATGACCAACTGATTTCAGAAAAGGGAAAATATTATCAGTTGTACACCGGGAATGCAATTGCTGAATAAGATTCAAAAGACAGGATGTTACTGTCCACAGTACCTGTGACCAGCAACGCATCTCGCCATTTTAAATCGCCTTTGGCGATGGGCGAGATGCCATTCAAGATAAAACGTGCATCCTCCGTGCCAATCAGCGTAGTGATTGACACGGGAGTGAACAGTAAAAAAACCGCAGCCATTAAATGACTGCGGTTTACTGTGAACGATTCAGTTATAACGGTGTATGCAACCAATTTGCGTTACTGTTTAACGGCGGTTCGGTGTTACAACAACACGTCTGTATGGTTCTTCGCCCTCGCTGTGGGTAGAAACTCTGTCATCAGCCTGCAGAGCGGAATGGATGATTCTTCTTTCATAAGGATTCATCGGCTCCAGTGAGATCGGCTTTCTGCTTCGTTTTACTTTGTAAGCGATATTCTTTGCGAGATTTTCAAGAGTCTGTTTTCTTCTCTTGCGGTAGTCTTCTGTGTCGAGTTTGACACGTACATAACCATCCTGTGACTTGTTGGCTACACGGTTGGTGAGGTACTGGAGAGAATCCAATGTCTGTCCACGCTTACCGATCAGGATACCCATGTTGTCACCGCTCATCTCAATTGCAAGAGCACCTTCTTCATCAATGGAGGATACGATAGTTACTTCGCCCATTCCCATTGCCTGAAGAACTTCCTGTAAGAATTTCTCACAGATTTTCTGTGTCGCTTCTGTTACAACGGCTACATGAAGTTCTTTCTTTTCTTCATAAACCGGAGCTGCTGCTGTTACGGCAGAGGCTGGTTCTGTTTTGTTTTCTTTTACAAATTCTTTCTTAGGCTCTTTTTTGAAGTCCTTTTTCGAATCTTTTTTGTATTCTTTGTGTTCTTTGTACTCTTTACGTTCTTTGTGTCCAACGAATTCCTTGCGGTCTTTTCGGAAATCCTTCTTGAATTCTTTTTTGATCTCTTCCGGTTTGATTTCTTCGGCTTTGATTTCTTCTGTTACAGTTTTTTTGATACGGGCACGGATAACTGCCTGACGGCTTCCGATTCCGAGGAAGCCTGCACTTCCTTTTTCAATTACGTCATATTCCATCTGATCACTTGCTACGCCAAGCTGGATAGAAGCTTCTGTGATGGCATCGTCTAAAGTTTTTGCTGATACTGTAATCTCATTCATTTGACTTGTCCCCCTATTTCTGGCCTTCGTTAAAGCGCTTTACAAGGTTTGCTTTGTCTGCAAGGCTTCCTGCCTTTGCATTTTCATTTTTCTTCTTGGCTTCTTCAAGCTTTTCTTCAAGTTCTTTTGTCTGAGCAGCTGTTCTTACCGGCTCATGAATGTTTTTCACGTTCTTATGAGCCATTTTGTTTACATTGCTTGCATCCACTTCGTTTTTGTTCTTGCGTTTTTCAGCAGCTTTTTCCATATTCTCTTTGATCAGTTCATCCATCGGAATCTTATTCAGATGTTTGTTGATAAAGAACTGCTGTACCATACGGACAACGGCACTTGCAACCCAGTAGATTCCAAGACCTGTAGGTAATGTGAAACACATAAATACAGATACAAGAGGAAGGGTAACGTTCATTGTCTTCATGGTTGAAGCCATCTGGTCAGCCTGCGGATTGTTCGTAACTGCAGTTGTCTGCTGAGAAAGCTTCACGCTCAGGTACTGGGAAAGTCCTGAAAGGACAGGAATCAGCACTGCCATGATCACAATTCCCCATGCGCCGGCTTTTACACCGTTGCTAATGAGGTTCATAGGAGTTTCCGCAATGTTAAGTCCAAGGAAGTTATTCATGGACTTTAATGTATCGACGGTGCTGTCGATCGTAGACTGCAGATCCGGAAGCTTCTTGCCGAGAGTTTCCCAGGTTGAAGTCTGGAATTTGTACAGTACGTCGATCAGTACGTTTTTATCAGAGTAATCATATTTGGAGGCGGACATAAGGATCGGTTTTGCTTCGCCGATCTTTTCCATGACCTTCTGCCATCCATCCTGTGCCATGATAGAGGTAAGAAGCGGTGTGTATACCGCTTTAACCTGCCCAACATAAGCAGGGATGTTGCGGATTACATAGTACATTGCCCAGAGAATTGGGAACTGGATAAACATACTTAAGCATCCGCCGGTCGGTGATACTCCGTATTTTTCATAAACCAATTGTGTTTCTTCCTGCATCTTCTGCATGGAAGCCTGATCATTTTTTCCTTTGTACTTCTGCTGAACCTTCTGGAGCTCAGGGTTCATTGCAGCGGACATCTTGGAAAATTTCTGTTGCTTGATGGTGAGCGGCATCAGTAAAGTGTAGATGACAATTGTCAAAAGAATAATACATACACCCAGGTTGTGAATGCCGATTAAATCCATTACCCGGTAAATACCATCCATGATCTTACCGAGCAGCCAGGCAGCCTGTCCGATGATTGGTGTGCTGACCTGTGTCATTAAAATTCCTGTCATAACCTTTCCTCCATAAACATTTCCGTCCCGGTATTTGGACGGCCTATAGGTTTAAGGCACCGGATCATATCCACCTTTGGCGAATGGATTGCATCTGAGGATTCTCCATACGGTCAGAAGGCCTCCTTTAAACGCACCGTATTTTTCAATGGCCTCCAAAGCATATTCTGAGCAGGTTGGAATGTAAATACAGTGGGTATATACCTTCATAGGTGATAAATATTTTCTGTAAAAACGAATCAAATATAATAATATCTTTTTCATAATTTCAGTGCCTCGTAGTGTATATCCGTCTTCTCGATATACTGAACTGGCTAATTGCAGTCCGAATAAATGTGATGAAGTTTGCCCAGATGGATGAGAGCGCTTTCAATCTCATGGTATGACCGGTCTTTGGCGGTCGTCCTTGCGATGATCACGATATCATATCCACATTGGAACTGTTCTTCGTGTAACCTGTAACTCTCACGGATCAGCCTTGTTAAATGATGTCTTATGATGCTGTTCCCAACTTTTTTGCTGACGGAAATTCCGACGCGGTTGCGTCCGAGATCATTCGCCAGGAGATACATTACAAGGTACTTGTTACCATAAGGTTTTCCCTTTCTGTATACAGACTGGAAATCCCTGTTTTTCTTCAATGATTCGGAAAATTTCATACTTTATTCTCCCGATTTACATAAATTTGCATAGAAGAAAAGGCCACATATATGTGACCTATGCTGATAATACTTTTCTTCCCTTTGCTCTTCTTGCTGCAAGAACTTTTCTTCCACCTGCTGTGGCCATTCTTGCTCTGAATCCATGAACTTTCGCTCTGGAACGTTTCTTTGGCTGGAATGTCATCTTCATTGATATCCACCTCCTATCGATTCCTTCTTATATGAATAGAAGCTTATTTACGTTTTTAAGACATCGTACTTCATTATAATCAAAAAAGCTGTCTCCGTCAAGCAGTTTTAATAAAGTTTCGACCCTTATTTTAAGGAAATTATGAATAAGTTTATGGTTTTTGATTGATTCTGAAATCGTTTTAAGGTAGAATATAAGAGTATGATTATGCTTATTTTGAAGATGAATGGGGCAGGAATATGGACGTCATAAAAGAAAAATGGGAAGAGATCATTCAAAAGCTAAAAGTAGAATATTTTCTATCGAACATTTCTTTTGAAACGTGGATACGCCCGCTGGAGGTATATGAGATCAGAGGCAACACTCTGTATCTTACCGTTAATTTTAAGGCGAGCATCGAACACATTCAGAATAAATATCTTCTTCCGCTTAAAGTATGCATCGCGGAAGTTACCGGGACAGAGTATCAGATTAAGTTTATTCCCAGAGATCTGCCGCGCGAGCAGCAGCGCAGATATCTGGAGAAGACTGCGCCCGTAAAAGAGAAGACACATAAGCATAAAGAGGTAAGCCCGATAGCTGAAAAAGCGAATCTGAATCCGAAGTATACGTTTGATACCTTTGTGGTAGGAGGGAATAATAATTTTGCACATGCCGCATCACTGGCAGTTGCCGAATCTCCCGGTGAGGTTTACAATCCTCTGTTTTTATATGGTGGGGTAGGACTTGGCAAGACCCATCTGATGCATTCGATCGCACACTACATACTGGACCGGGAACCATCGAAGAAAGTCCTGTATGTGACAAGTGAGACATTTACCAATGACCTGATCACGGCGATCCGCAACGGAAAGACCGGCAACGATCTGGCGATGAATGCATTCCGCGATAAGTACCGCAATAATGACGTACTTCTGATCGATGACGTGCAGTTCATTATCGGCAAAGAAAGTACACAGGAAGAATTTTTCCATACGTTCAATCATCTGCACAATGCCGGAAAGCAGATCGTCATTTCCAGCGACAAACCGCCAAAGGATATGACGACACTGGAGGCGCGTTTGCGGACAAGATTTGAATGGGGACTGATCGCAGATATTTCGGTGCCGGATTACGAGACACGTATGGCGATTCTTTATAAGAAAATAGAACTGGACCAACTGGAAAAATATCAGATTCCGGATGAGGTGATCCAGTATATTGCGATGAACATCAAGACCAATATCCGGGAACTGGAAGGCTCACTTAACAAGCTGATCGCATTATACCGGATCGGTGGAAGAAAGAATTTTGATGTTTCTCTGGCGGCAGAGGCAATGAAGGATATGATCGCACCGGACGATAGCCACAAGGTGACGCCGGAGCTGGTTCTGGATGTTGTCTCCGATCATTTTAATGTTTCCGTCTCTGAACTTAAGGGAAGTCGGAGAAATGCAAGAACGGCCGGAGCCAGACAGATCGTGATGTACCTGTGCAGGCAGATGACGGATGCGTCTCTTCAAAGTATCGGTGATCTGCTCGGAGGGCGTGACCATTCCACTGTGAACCACGGTGTGGACAAGATTGCCCGGGATGTGGAAAAAGATGAGACTTTGAGAAATACGATCGAGATCATTCAGAAGAAAATCAGCCCGCTGTAGAAAAGTTTTCCATGATCTGCCAGGGAAGAAAAAGAACTGTCCACGGACTTGTCAAAGCCTTAAATCCTTTTGGATCAAGGCCTTAAAGTACTTGTCCACAATTCAACAGACACTACTAAGATAACTACGGATTTGTTTTATATAAATATATATTTTGCGCGTCGAAAGGAGTTTTACACATTATGAAAATCAGATGTCTTAAATCAGATCTTGTGAAAGGGGTCAGCATTGTATCAAAGGCTGTTCCGACAAAGACAACCATGCCGATCCTGGAATGCATTCTGATAGATGCAACTACAGATATTATCAAACTTACAGCGAACGATATGGAGCTTGGGATCGAGACTGTGATCAGAGGGCAGATCGATGAGAAGGGAATGATCGCACTGGATGCGAGGATTTTCTCAGATATCGTAAGAAAGCTTCCTGATAATGAAATCGTGATTGAAAGTGGAGTGAACTTTCAGACGCTCATTACCTGTGAAAAAGCAAAATTCAATATTTCCGGTAAATCCGGTGAAGATTTTTCTTATCTGCCGTATATTGAGAGAGAAAATCCGGTTTCCATTTCCCAGTTCACACTGAAAGAAGTGATCCGCCAGACCATTTTCTCAATTGCAGACAACGACAGCAACAAACTGATGACAGGAGAACTCTTCGATATGAACGGGGATATTCTGAAAGTGGTATCCCTTGACGGACACCGTATTTCCATCCGCAAGATCGAGCTGAAGGAATCTTATGAACCGAAGAAGATCGTGGTTCCGGGAAAGACCCTGATCGAAGTCAGCAAGATCCTTTCAGGTGAAGCAGACAGCGAAGTGAGACTGTATTTCACAGCCAACCACATTGTATTTGAATTTGATGATACCGTTGTGGTATCCAGACTGATTGAAGGAGAATATTTCCGTATCGAGCAGATGCTGTCCAATGATTATGAGACAAAGGTAAGAATCAATAAAAGAGAACTCCTGAACTGTATTGACCGTGCAACTCTTCTTGTAAAAGAAGGTGATAAGAAGCCGATCATCATCAACATTCAGGATGAAATGATGGAACTTAAGATCAAGTCAGAGAAGGGTACGATGGATGAAGAGATTATGATCACTAAAGAGGGAAAAGACCTCTTGATCGGCTTCAATCCGAAGTTCCTCATTGACGCACTTCGTGTCATTGATGACGAAGAAGTAGATCTTTACTTTATGAATGCAAAGGCTCCTTGCTTTATCAAGGATGAAGGAGAAAGCTATGTATACCTGATTCTTCCGGTGAACTTCAGTGGAGCAGTATAGGAATTTAGAGAGGACAAAAATTATGGAGACAATCAAACTCAGAGATGAATTTATCAAGCTTGGTCAGGCACTGAAAGCAGCAGGTCTTGTAGGATCCGGTGTGGAAGCCAAGGAAGTCATTACAGAAGGTCTGGTAAAGGTTAATGGAGAAGTAGATACCAGACGTGGTAAAAAATTATATGACGGCGACGTTGTTACATTTAATGGAGAAGAGATCAAGATTGAAAAATAGGCTGGCACAGGTATGATTATCAAATCATTAAAATTAAAAGATTACAGAAATTATGAAATATTGAATATTGAATTTGATCATGCCACGAATATTTTTTACGGTGATAATGCGCAGGGCAAGACGAATATCCTGGAAGGGGTGTATTTGTCGGGAACCACGAAGTCTCACAGGGGGACGAAGGACCGGGATCTGATCCGATTCGGGCAGGATGAGGCTCATATTGAGACTGTCATTGAGAAAAATGGCGTTCCATGGCAGATCGATATGCACCTGAAGAAGAACAGTCCGAAAGGGATTGCGATTAACAAGGTCCCGATCCGGAGGGCGAGTGAGCTTTTCGGTCTGACGAATTTTGTGTTTTTCTCGCCGGAGGATCTGAACATTATTAAAAATGGTCCGGCGGAGAGGAGAAGGTTCATGGACCTGGAGCTTTCACAGCTTGATAAGGTGTATCTTAGTGACCTGGCAAATTATAACCGCACACTCAATCAGCGGAACCGTCTGCTGAAGGATGCCTATTACAGAGATGATATACTGGACACACTGGATGTATGGGATATGCAGCTGGTTCAGTATGGAGAAAAGATTATTCAGAGAAGGATCCGGTTTATCGAGGAGGTCAATGCGATAATCGGAGACATTCACCATAAACTGACGGGAGGCAGGGAAAGGATCAGCCTTTCGTATGAGCCTGGATGCGGAGCACTTTCGCTTGAGGCGGCGCTTGAGAAGAACAGGGAGCGCGATATCAGGATGAAGAGTACCTCGGTGGGACCTCACCGGGATGATATCTGTTTTATGGCAGGTGGGATCGACATCCGCAGATTCGGATCGCAGGGGCAGCAGAGGACAGCGGCACTTTCGCTGAAACTGTCTGAGATCGAGCTGGTACGGCAGATCATAAAGGATACGCCGGTGCTGCTGCTTGACGATGTATTGTCTGAACTTGACAAACACAGGCAAAACTATTTACTGGACAGTATTCATGATATACAGACTCTGATCACCTGTACGGGACTTGACGAGTTTGTCAATCATCGATTTTCAATAAATAAAGTATTCCATGTTCAGAACGGACATGTATCAAAAGAGAATTAGGAGGATCAATATGAGTGCAGAATATGGAGCAGACCAAATCCAGATACTGGAGGGGCTGGAAGCAGTAAGAAAGAGACCTGGTATGTATATTGGCAGTACATCTTCAAGAGGACTTCACCATCTTGTCTATGAGATCGTTGACAACTCGGTGGATGAAGCGCTTGCAGGATATTGTGATCATATCCAGGTGTTCATCAATCCGGATAATTCAATTACGGTTATAGATAACGGACGTGGTATTCCGGTGGGGATCAACCACAAAGCGGGACTCCCTGCGGTAGAGGTTGTATTCACCGTGCTTCATGCCGGCGGTAAATTCGGCGGTGGAGGATACAAGGTATCCGGTGGACTTCACGGTGTAGGAGCTTCTGTTGTAAATGCGCTTTCTGACTGGCTTGAGGTTGAGATCTGCCACGAAGGGAAGGTGTACAGACAGAGATATGAAAAAGGACATGTTGTTTATAAGCTGAAGGTTGTAGACGAATGTGATCCGGAGAAGACAGGAACAAAGGTAACCTTCCTTCCGGATGAAACTATTTTTGAAGATACAGTATTTGATTATGATACGTTAAAACAGAGATTCCGTGAGATGGCGTTCCTTACCAAGGGACTTCGCATCAGCCTGACCGATCTCCGGGATGAAGAACCGAAGGAAAGAGTGTTCCACTATGAAGGCGGTATCAAGGAGTTCGTTCAGTACTTAAATCGCAGTAAGACTCCGCTTTACGAGCAGATCATCTACTGTGAAGGAACAAAAGATAATGTAGAAGTTGAAGTTGCAATGCAGCACAATGATTCTTATACAGATAACACCTATGGTTTTGTAAATAATATCACGACACCGGAAGGTGGGACCCATGTGGTCGGATTCAGAAATGCGATCACAAAGACCTTTAACGACTATGCGAGAAAGAACAAATTATTAAAAGACAGTGAGCCGAATCTTTCCGGTGAGGATATCAGGGAAGGTCTTACAGCTATCATCAGTGTTAAGATTGAGGATCCTCAGTTTGAAGGACAGACCAAGCAGAAGCTCGGTAACAGTGAAGCGAGAGGTGCGGTTGACAGTATCGTCAGCAGCCAGCTTCAGATCTTCCTTGAACAGAATCCTGCTATTGGAAAATCAATTGTTGAGAAGTCGGTTATGGCGCAGAGAGCAAGAGAGGCGGCCAGAAAGGCGAGAGATCTTACCAGAAGAAAATCCGCACTGGAAGGCATGTCACTGCCTGGAAAGCTTGCGGACTGTTCAGATAAGGATCCATCCAAGTGTGAGATCTACATCGTAGAGGGAGACTCTGCGGGAGGTTCTGCAAAGACAGCCCGTGACAGAGCAACCCAGGCGATCCTGCCGCTTCGTGGAAAGATCCTGAATGTAGAGAAGGCAAGACTGGATAAGATCTACGGCAATGCCGAGATCAAGGCGATGATCACAGCATTTGGTACCGGAATCCATGAGGATTTTGATATTTCCAAGCTGCGTTATCATAAGATCATCATCATGACCGATGCCGACGTTGATGGAGCACATATCAGTACGCTGCTTCTGACATTCCTCTATCGTTTTATGCCGGAGCTGATCAAACAGGGCTATGTATATCTGGCTCAGCCGCCGCTTTACAAGCTGGAGAAGAACAAGAAAGTCTGGTATGCATACAGCGATGAAGAACTGGCGAAGATCATCAGCGAAGTTGGACGTGATCAGAACAATAAGATTCAACGATACAAAGGTCTGGGTGAGATGGACGCAGAGCAGTTATGGGATACCACAATGGATCCGCAGCATCGAATCTTAAGAAGAGTGACAATGGACGATGAGACATCTTCCGAACTGGATCTTACCTTTACAACCCTGATGGGAGATAAAGTAGAACCAAGACGAGAATTTATCGAAGAGAATGCAAAATTTGTTAAGAACTTAGATATATAGGAGAATACCAATGGAAGATAATATTTTTGATAAAGTTCATGAAGTGGATATGAAAAAAACCATGGAAGAGTTCTATATCGATTATGCCATGAGTGTTATTGCTTCTCGTGCGCTTCCGGATGTAAGAGACGGTCTGAAACCTGTTCAGAGACGTATTCTTTATTCGATGATCGAGTTGAACAACGGTCCTGACAAGCCGCACCGTAAATGCGCGCGTATCGTCGGTGATACCATGGGTAAATATCACCCGCATGGTGACAGTTCTATTTACGGAGCCCTCGTTAATATGGCACAGGACTGGTCTACCCGTTACATTCTTGTAGACGGTCACGGTAACTTCGGTTCTGTGGACGGTGACGGTGCTGCCGCAATGCGATATACCGAGGCAAGACTTAGTAAGATTTCGATGGAAATGACAGCGGATATCAATAAAGATACCGTTGATTTTGCACCGAACTTTGACGAGACAGAAAAAGAACCGACCGTACTTCCGTCAAGATTCCCGAACCTTCTGGTAAACGGAACCTCCGGTATTGCGGTAGGTATGGCAACCAATATTCCACCGCACAACTTAAGAGAAGTCATCGGTGCGGTTGTGAAAATTATTGATGACCAGATTGAAGATAAAGATGAGACCACGATCGAAGAGATCATGGAGATCATCAAAGGACCTGATTTCCCGACGGGAGCAACGATTCTTGGAACAAGAGGAATCGAAGAGGCTTACCGTACAGGACGTGGAAAGATCCGTGTGCGTGCGGTATCTAATATCGAGCCAATGCAGAATGGAAAGCACAGAATCGTAGTAACCGAGCTTCCGTATATGGTCAACAAAGCCCGCCTGATCGAGAAGATCGCGGAGCTTGTAAGAGATAAGAAGATTGATGGAATCACAGACCTGAGCGACCAGTCAAGCCGTGAAGGTATGCGTGTCTGCATCGAATTGAGAAGAGATGTGAACCCGAATGTCGTTCTGAACCAGCTTTACAAGCATACACAGCTGCAGGATACATTTGGTGTGATCATGCTTGCATTGGTCAATAATGAGCCGAAGGTTATGAGCCTTCTGGAAATCCTGAACCATTATCTGAAACATCAGGAAGACGTTGTGACCAGACGTACCAAATACGAGCTGAATAAGGCAGAAGAACGTGCACACATCTTGGAAGGTCTGCTGATCGCCCTGGATAACATTGATGAGGTTATTAAGATCATCCGTGGATCCAAGACCGTACAGATTGCGAAAGCAGAGTTGATGAACCGCTTTAACTTAAGTGATGCACAGTCCCAGGCTATCGTGGATATGCGTCTGAGAGCTCTGACCGGTCTGGAAAGAGAGAAGCTGGAAACAGAGTATGCAGAGCTTGAGAAGAAGATCGCAGAGTACAAGGCGATCCTCGCAGACAGAAAGCTTCTGCTTGGCGTAATTAAGAAAGAAATCCTTGTGATCTCTGAAAAATACGGAGATGACAGAAGAACAGCCATCGGATTTGATGAATACGACATTTCTACAGAGGATCTGATCCCGAGAGAAGATGTAGTGATCACCATGACCAAGATGGGATATATTAAGAGAATGAGCAACGATACTTTCAAGAGCCAGAACCGTGGCGGCAAGGGTATCAAGGGTATGCAGACTCTGGATGAAGACTATGTAGAAGAGCTGTTCATGACCAATACTCACCAGTATATTATGTTCTTTACCAATACCGGACGCTGCTATCGCCTGAAGGGATATGAGATTCCGGAAGCAGGAAGAACTTCCCGAGGTACAGCAATTATCAACATCCTTCAGCTTCAGCCGGATGAGAAGATCACAGCAATGATTCCGATCAAGGATTTCAAGGAAGGTGACTATCTGTTCATGGCAACCAAGAAAGGTCTTGTTAAGAAGACGCCGATCCTGGATTACGCAAATGTAAGAAAGACAGGACTTGCTGCGATCACACTCCGTGAGGATGATGAACTGATCGAAGTTAAGATTACGGATGATGAAAGAGATGTTATTCTCGTTACGCAGTATGGTCAATGCATCCGTTTCCATGAATCTGATGTACGCTCAACCGGAAGAACCTCTATGGGCGTTCGTGGTATGAATTTAAGTGACCGTGATGAAGTTGTTGCAATGCAGCTTGATGCGCAGGGTGAAGAGCTTCTGATCGTATCTGAAAAGGGTATGGGCAAGAGAACCCGCATGGAAGAATTCACAGCCCAGAACCGTGGTGGAAAAGGCGTGAAATGCTATAAGATCACAGAGAAGACCGGAAATGTAGTCGGTGCAAAGGCAGTAGGTCCGGATGATGAGATTATGATCATCAACACAGATGGTATCGTGATCCGTATGGAATGTGCGGGGATTTCCGTACTCGGAAGAATCACATCCGGTGTTAAACTGATCAATCTGAAGGAACACGAAGAAGTTGCAAGTATCGCAAAGGTACGCAGGGCTTCAGGTGAACTGGAGGAGAACGCAGAAGAGACTGCAGAAGAAGCAAATACAGAAGCAACTGCTGAGACGGTTGTAGAAGAGCAGACAGAAGAATAAAGATCTGAGCGAAAGTAGAAATACAGAAGCAGGATAAATCATAAAGAGACTGGACAGGGAATATGCAAATGCCTTGTCTGGTCTCTTGCTTTGTTTTGTGAGGCTGCATGGAAAGAAATGTTATGGCATGGCTTGCGTTTGCTCTGGTAAAAGCCGGATTAAAAAAACAAAGAAGCCCGGAAACGCTGCAGCAAACAGGCTTTCCGGACTTTGTAGAGGGGGCTAAATTATTATTTTGCCAGACTTCAAATATTCTGGCAGACGCCGTGCATCTTACTGTGCAACAGCTCCGAGTCTTTTGCGGATTTCAGGTCCGATGATCATGGCAATCACCATCTTGATCAGATCCGCCGGGATAAATGGAATGACACATACTGCAAGGGCAGCAGATACAGTGTAACCTGCCTGAATGCAGAACCATGCAGTTCCGAATGCATAGCAGATTGCAGTTCCAACGATCATTCCAAGAATCTGGAGCCATCTCTGACTGAATTTGTCAATTACAATACCGGCAATGATTGCCATTGGGATGAAACCAATGATATATCCGCCAGTTGGTCCGGCAAGCTTTCCGATTCCTCCGGTGAATCCGGAAAATACAGGAAGTCCCACAAGTCCGAGAAGAAGATAAAGGATATAGCTGATCGTTCCTTTCTTCCAATCCAGAAGATAGAGAGAAAGATAAATTGCAAAGTTAGTAAGTGAAATCGGCACCGGTCCGATTGGTATGGAAAGCGGTGCAAGAATGCAGGTGACAGCGGTCATAAGAGCGGTGACAGCCATTGCGTAAGTATTGGTAGTTCTAAGTGTCTGAGTGTTTCCCTGAGCCATGTTAAGTATTCTCCTTTTAGAATGTTAATAATGTAATTGGATTGTTCCATTGCTATGTAATTCCGACAATTCTTGAACACCTCGAACGTCCATAAAATATAGTATTCACACTATTTTAGTTCATCCACGGTGTTCAGCGTATCAATAAATTAAGCAGATTCGATCTCATATGTAAAACCAGCATCCGTAATCGTCCGGATCGTATCTTTGATTCCCTGACCATCTGCGGTCAGATAACCGGAAGCGAAGATGGAATCTACAACGCTGAGAAGCTTCTTTTCTTCACCTTTAAAATAAACCTCACGTCCGGCAGCACAACGGATATCTGACTGCGGAACCAGAAGTCTTGCAAGGCAGAGAACCTTCATGCAATACTCAGTTGTGAGTTCGGAAATATCGGCATCACCGAGCGGAGTTCCCGGAATTGGCAACAGGAAGTTGATCGGCAGAGCTTCCGGCTGGATTTCACGAAGCTCCAGAAGCATATCAACAACATCCTCTTTGCTTTCGCCCATTCCAATGATTCCGCCACTGCAGATTTCAAATCCAAGTCTCTGAAGCATTTTAATATTCTGAACGCGCTGCTCAAAAGTATGGGTAGAACAGATGTGACTGTAGTAAGCCCGGCTGCTGTTCAGGTTGTGGTTGATCCGGTCGAGTCCGGCTTCTTTTAACATTAGAGCCTGTTTTTCAGTAAGAAATCCGATGGAACAGCAAAGGTGGGTTCCGTCTTCCTTCATCTTGCGGATCTTAGAAGCCAGTTCTTCGATCTCTTCGTCGGTGAATTTCATACCGCTGAGTCCGATGCAGTGTCTGGAAAGATGATGTTCATTTACAAAATCATTATCTTTATATAACTTCTCATCAGCTACCCACTTATATTTGTCGATATCGGCTTTTGAACGACAGGATTGTGCACAGTAAGCGCAGTCCTGTGAGCAGTTACCGCTGCGGGCATTGGTAAGAATATGAATACTTACATGATTGCCCTTATATTTTCTGCGCAGTTTTTCAGCTTGTGCAATGAGATGATCGAGTTCTTCGTCCGGTGTATTCAGGATTGCAATCGCATCTTCTCGTGAAAGCACCGGATCTGTAGTTGTTTCAATTTCAGAAATCATAAGTAAACCTTCCTTGGTAAAAAAATATCAAATACATTTCACACTTTACCATGCAAAAGAAAGAATGTCAACTTAAAATTTTATAAGGTTAACAATTAGAGGTAATACTGGTTTATTTGAAGATGATTACATTGCAGATGAAAAAAAACCATAGTATAATAAAAATCAGATTATGAAATGCAGGAGGAAAAACCAATGCGTACATTGAACGTGGAAGAGATTTCAAAGAATATCAAAGAAATGTGCATTGAAGCGAACCATTTTCTTTCAAAAGATATGGACATTGCGATGAAAAATGCAGTTTCAACAGAGAAGTCACCACTGGGGAAAAAGATATTAAGCCAGCTTCAGGATAATCTGAAGATCGCCGGAAAAGATATGATCCCAATCTGCCAGGATACTGGAATGGCAGTCGTATTTCTTGAGATCGGACAGGATGTACATTTCGAAGGCGGCAACCTGGAAGATGCGGTAAATGAAGGGATCCGTCGGGGTTATGTTGACGGATATCTGAGAAAATCCGTCGTGAAAGATCCGATTCTCAGAGAGAATACAAAAGATAATACACCGGGAATCATTCATTATAAAATTGTTCCGGGCGATCAGGTGAAGATCAAGGTCGCACCAAAAGGCTTTGGAAGCGAAAATATGAGCCGTGTATTTATGCTGAAACCGGCAGACGGAATCGAAGGAGTAAAGGAAGCAGTTCTTACGGCAGTAAAAGATGCCGGTCCGAATGCCTGTCCTCCGATGGTTGTCGGCGTGGGAATCGGCGGCACATTTGAAAAATGCGCACTGATGGCAAAAGAAGCACTTACAAGAGAAGTCGGAAGCCATTCAGACATTCCATATGTAAAAGAACTGGAAGAAGAATTACTGGAGCGGATCAACAAGATTGGAATCGGACCGGGCGGACTCGGAGGAACGACCACAGCTCTTGCAGTGAATGTCAATACATACCCGACACACATCGCAGGACTGCCGGTTGCAGTCAACATCTGCTGCCATGTGAACCGTCATATCATCAGGGAGGTGTAAGTATGGACAAGCATATCACAGCACCAATTACAAAAGAAACAGCCAGATCTCTTCACGCAGGAGATTATGTATATGTCACAGGAACCATCTACACGGCAAGAGATGCGGCGCACAAGCGCATGGATGAAGCACTGGACCGCGGAGAATCACTTCCGATCGATATCAAAGACCAGGCAATCTACTACATGGGACCATCTCCGGCAAGAGAAGGAAGACCAATAGGCTCAGCAGGTCCGACAACAGCAAGCCGTATGGATAAATATGCACCAGACCTTTTAGACCTTGGACTTAAGGGAATGATAGGCAAAGGCAAAAGAAGCAAGGCAGTAATAGATGCAATTGTAAGAAATGGGGCAGTATACTTTGCGGCAGTTGGCGGAGCGGGTGCTATCCTTTCCAAATGTATTAAGAAATCAACAGTTATTGCATATGATGACCTTGGAACAGAGGCAATAAGAGAACTGGAGGTTGAGAATTTCCCTGTTGTCGTAGTAATAGACAGTGAAGGTAATAACTTATATGAAACAGCAATTAAAGAATATAGAAAAGAATAATAAAAAATGTATTGACAACAATAATATGCTCTGCTATAATCAGCTATGCGATTGACGCGTGAGTACGTCAAAGCATAATTTCATAATCGTTTATATATGGAATCTGGAGAAATACTCAAGAGGCTGAAGAGGCGCCCCTGCTAAGGGTGTAGGTCGGGC
>ENA-OPBZ01000624-OPBZ01000624.1-human-gut-metagenome-genome-assembly--contig:-NODE-624-length-18089-cov-4.210935_pt1 | contig 18089 bp, 19 predicted proteins | sample MGYA00241072_ERZ501459 | MGnify/ENA primary metagenome ERZ501459 (study PRJEB25962, sample SAMEA2042632) | human gut metagenome | biome: human gut; feature: human-associated habitat; material: faeces...
AAAAAGCTTACCGTGAGGTAAGCTAATGTCAAAATTTATTTTGGCATTTTGTTCTTAAAAAATTCATTTCGGAAATGTCGTTACTTTCTTGAAAATAAAAAAATGAAATGTTATAATATACCAAAAAATGGAAGTGATTAATAATGGAAAGAAAAGACGTTGATATAGAAAAAGTAACCCCAATGATGAAGCAGTACCTAGAAATAAAAAATGAAAATGAAGACCTAATCATATTTTTTAGATTAGGTGATTTTTACGAAATGTTCTTTGACGACGCTATCAAAGTAAGTCATGAACTAGAACTTACCTTAACTGGTAAATCATCTGGATTAGAAGAGCGCATTCCCATGTGCGGAATTCCTTATCATGCCGCCAGTACTTACATCGATAAATTAATTGAAAATGGTCATAAAATTGGTATCGTCGAACAATTAGAAGATCCAAAAAACGTCAAAGGTATCGTTAAACGAGGTATTGTTCAAATAATCAGTTCGGGTACCATTATGGACACTGACACTTTAAAAGCCGATGACTTTAACTTTATTGCTTCCATCACTGATTTTAAACATGGCTACGCAGTTAGTTATGCCGATGTTTCAACCGGAGAAATATATGCCTTTTTACTAGAGCACAATCCCACAAAAGTTGTATCAGAAATTATTAATTTAGGTGTTAAAGAAGTCATATTAGATAGTAAAACTGATAAAGATATCTATTCCATCTTGAAAAATCAATTTCACTTAACTCTAACCATAACTGATGAATTATCTGACGAATACGCTTACATTTATGAAGATATAATTGACCAAAGATATATTCATTCAGTTAAACATTTACTTGCTTATGTTATTCATAATCAAAAAAGAGATTTATCACATCTTCAAAAACTGCAAATTAGAGAAACCAAAGACCATCTAAAAATGGATGTTCATACTAAAAGAAATTTGGAATTAACGGAAACTTTAAGATTAAAGCAGCGAAACTATTCTTTAATCTGGCTTTTAGATAAAACAAAAACTGCTATGGGCGCTAGACTTCTTAAAAACTATTTATTAAACCCATTAATTGATAAAAAAGGAATCGAAAGAAGATATGATATTGTTGGAACCTTGCTTAAAGAATTCATTTTAAAAAGTGATTTAGAAAAATATCTAACTGAGGTTTACGACTTAGAAAGACTGAGTGGTAAAATTGCTTTTGGAAACGCTAATGGTAAAGATTTGCTTCAATTAAAATCATCATTAAAGGTTTTACCACAAATATCTGAAATATTAGAAAAAATAAACTATCATAAAAAATTAACTGACTTTTCTGATTTGTATAACTTACTTGAAAAAAGTATTTATGAAAACCCACCTGTCAGTACTAAAGAAGGCTATTTAATTAAAGAAGGATATAACGAAGAACTAGATGAACTTAAAAATCTAAGAAAAGGTGGGAAAGATTTCGTCGCTAAATTTGAAACCGAAGAAAGAGAAAAGACTGGTATCAAAAATTTAAAAGTTGGTTATAACAGAGTTTTTGGCTATTACATCGAAATCAGTAAAGGTAATACCAATTTAGTTAAAGATGAATGGGGCTATCAAAGAAAACAAACCCTAGCTAACTGCGAAAGATATATCAGTCCAATCTTAAAAGAAAAAGAAGCTTTAATTTTGAATGCTGAAGAAAAGATCATCGAACTCGAATACGATTTATTTTGTAATATTAGAGATGAAGTTAAAACATACATCCCTAAATTACAAGAAACCGCTAAAATAATTAGTGAAATAGATGTCTTACAATCATTTGCAACCATTGCTGAAACTAATAACTATGTCAGACCAGAAATAACTGAAAATGAAATATATATTAAGGAGTCTCGCCATCCGGTTGTTGAAAAAGTCATTAATGGTGAATTTGTTACTAACGATATCATCATGGATAAAAACACCAATATTCTATTAATAACCGGTCCTAATATGGCAGGTAAATCGACATATATGCGTCAAATGGCTATAATCGCTATCATGGCTCAAATTGGTTCATTTGTTCCAGCAACTATAGCGAAAATACCTATATTTGATGCCATATATACAAGAATTGGTGCTTCTGATGACTTAGTCAGTGGTGAATCGACATTCATGGTTGAAATGACTGAAGCCGCTAATGCAATCACTTCAGCTACTGATAAAAGCTTACTTCTATTTGATGAATTAGGAAGAGGTACCGCCACCTTTGATGGTATGGCTCTAGCTCAAGGCATTATTGAATATATTCATCAAAACATTAAAGGTAAAACTTTTTTCTCGACTCACTATCACGAATTAACCGACTTAGATAAAACATTAAAACATTTAAAAAACATCCACGTATCAGCTTATGAAGAAGATGGCAAAATAACCTTCCTACATAAAATTAAAGAGGGTAGTGTCGATAAAAGTTATGGTATTCATGTAGCTAAACTAGCGAGTCTTCCAGATTCTGTAATTAAAAGAGCTTCAGAAATTTTAAAAGTTTATGAAAATAAAGAAAATAAAAGAGATGTTAAAATCCAAGAAGCTTTGCCGATTGATGAACTAATGCCTAAAAAATCAAAAGTAGAAGAAGAATTAGAAAAAATTGACCCTTTAGAAGTAACTCCTATAGAAGCTTTAAATATTTTATATAAATTAAAACAAGATGCTAATAAATAAGCATCTTTTTATATAATAGTTCGGAAAATACTCGCACGGTCAACCAACACCAAACATCAAAGCCAACCCTATGGAATATTCAAATAACTAATATTAATCAAGAGACGCCAACTGGAACAGGTGAAAATGCGGTTGCACCTTCTCGCACAGCTACCACCGCTACCATGGAAGCTAATTTGTATGCTCCAGGTGATGCTATGACGTATGAAATTACTGTTGAAAACAAAGGAACTATTGATGCAGTTCTTATTTCGATTACGAAATCAGATACCAATAATCCAGCAATCGTATTTGAAACTAACGGTATTGAACAAGGTGATGTCTTACCAGCAGGTGAAACAGATGTGATGACTGTTAAAATTTCTTATAGTGATTCAGTTACTTCGCAACCAAGTAATTTAATAGGAGAACTATCAGTATCTTTAAATTATGTTCAAAGTGGTCAATAACAAATTGAACAATATAGAGGTTCTATTTTGAACCTTTTTTGTCTAATTAAATAAAAAGTATTCTAAAACATTGTTATTACATTTGATTTTTGATATAATTTATTATGATAGGAAAGCGTGATAATATGAATAAGAAGGGGCAAGCTTTAGTGGAATTCATACTTATATTACCAGTTTTACTATTAATTGCTATGGCAATGATTGATATTGGTAATATTTTTTTGAAAAAATATGATTTAAATGATGATTTAGAAACAGTCGCAGATTTATATACAAATAATGAAACAAAAGAATTAGGTGTTTATCTAGCGGCTAACGATTTAACTTTAAAGGATGAAACACATGATGGTATGATTACCTTAACTTTAAAAAAGAATGTCAAAATAACTGCCCCGCTTTTAAGTAATGTTTTAGGTAAAAATTATGAAATAGAAACTTCTAAAGTATTATATGAAAACTATGATGGTTTAAATGGACAGTAAAGGTCAGACTTTAGTAATATTTGTCTTAATTTTACCTATCTTATTACTATTATTCGCGTTAATTTGGGAAGTAGGGAATCTTGGACTTACCATAAACAAATACGAAACAGAAATCAAAGATACTATCGAATATGGTTTAAATCATTTAGATGATGAAAACCTAGAAGACATTTTAACTAATCTATTAAAAGCTAACCTTGAAGGTGATATAAACGTTGAAATAAATAATCAGGTTATCAAAGTAAATGTCAAGCAAAAATATGATGCTTTATTTAATAATTTACTTAATAATAGATTTGATATTGATTTAACTTATAATGGTTATATTGAAAATGAAAAACTAATTATACAAAAAGAATAGAGGGATATCTATGGCTTTAAAACAAGCGAAAGTAATTACAGTCACATCGGTTAAAGGTGGGACAGGTAAAAGTACCACTACCTTAGCTTTAGCTGGTATTTTATCGAACAAAAAATTAAAAACAATAATTGTCGATATGGATTTGTACTCAGGTGTCATAGCCGCATCTTTAAATTTAAAAGCAAAAAAAGACATCTATACTTTAGTTAACGATTATATGAATCATGGTTTAAAAGATTTAGACGAGTATATAACTAAATACAATGACTATATCGATGTTTTACCAGCACCTAAAGACCCACGAAGTGTCGGTAAAATAAACTCTCATTACATTGATGCTATTTTAAAAAAATTAAAATATCAATATGATATCATTTTAATTGATACTAATCATATTATCGATGACATTAACCTAATTACTTTTGATAATAGTGACAATATTATTTATGTAATTACTAATGATTTAATGGATTTAAAAAACATGAAAACTATGCTTGCAATCTACAAAGATATGAATTTAAATAACTTCTATTTAATTTTAAATGAAACTTTATCAAAAGATAAAACCGATATTTATACTATAAATAGTTTCTTAGAAAAGAATATTGATTACGTTTTACCAAGTAGCTCTTTCATCAAAAACATGCGAAAATTACTAATGGACGGTAAAATAATAACTCTAGAAAAAGCTTATCAAAAAGAAAAAGCTACATTAGTTTTAACAGAAATGTTAGATAAAATTTTAAAGTAAAGGAGGGTAGACCATGGAAAGAAAAAGATTTGTCGATGAATTCGCCTTTTCAGTCGAACAAAACTTGCCAAATGAAATAGATGACTATGACGAATTTCCCAACAAGAAACTGCTGGACGAATTAAGAAGTAAAATCATTCAAAATATTATTGATGGTAAAGATCGTACCAAAGAAAATATGAAAGATTTTGTCAAAGATGAAATAGATAAATCAGTCGAGGGTTATGATTTAACTAACGAAGAATTAAGTTATATTTATAACCTTATTGATAACGAAGTAAATGGTTATGGTCCATTAACTGAGCTTTTGCGCGATAAAGAAATAACAGAAATTATGGTTAACTCACCAAATGAAATATATATTGAGCTAGATGGTAAAGTTATTAAAGACGATAGTGTCAGTTTTATCAATGATGCTCATATTGTTCGTGTTGTTCAAAGATTAATTCAACCAATCGGAAAAACTATTGATATTGCTCATCCGATGGTTGATGCTAGACTAGAAGATGGTTCTAGATTAAATGCCATCCTACCACCATTATCTTTAAATGGGCCTGTTGTAACTATCCGAAAATTCAAAAGTGAACTCGCCAACATCGAAGATTTACTTAGAACCGGAACTTTAACTCCATATATGGCTAGATTTTTAGAAGCTTGTGTTCACGCTAAATTAAACATCTTAGTTGTCGGAGGTACTGGTGCTGGTAAAACAACCTTATTAAACGTTTTATCTTCATTCTGTGATCCTCATGACCGTATTATCACTATTGAAGATGCTGCCGAATTAAAGCTAAAACAAGAACACGTTATTTCTCTAGAAACAAGAACGACCAATTATGAAGGTGAAGGCGCCATCACTATTAGAGATTTGGTAATTAACTCACTTAGAATGAGACCAGATCGTATAATAGTTGGTGAAGTTAGAGGAAAAGAAGCTTTTGATATGCTTCAAGCAATGAATACCGGTCACGAAGGTAGTATGACTACCATGCACGCTAATAGTCCGGCCGATGCCTTAAACAGACTAGAAACTATGGTGTTAATGAATGGGGTTGAAATACCAGTAACTGCCATTAGAGAATATATTGAAAGTGCCATTCAAATCGTCGTCCAAGTTACGAGATTATCTGATGGCCGAAGAAGAGTTAGTAGTATAAATGAAATCATCGGAATTGAAAACGGTGAAATAAGACAAAAAGAAATATTTAAATTTAGACAAACTGGCGTTCTACCTAACGGTGACGTCGATGGAGAATTTTTACTCCATAAATATGTTCCAAAAGTATATAATAGAATTAAAGCTAAAGGAATTGATGATTTAAAAGATATTTTTGGAAAATAAAAGGAGGTGACAGAAGATGAACGGAAAATTCGATATTGAAAGTATAGAAAAACCAACTAATCAGGATATTACTGTCGTTTTTTCACCATCTAATAATGTCACTTCTTATACATATCAAATTTATAAAGATAATATTCCTTTAAATACCATTCATGTTGATAATAATAGTGAAGCATCTATCGACATGAAAGAAACTGGTATCTATAAAATAAACTTACAACTGAATTTAAATGATGGTTCTACTGACACTATTACTAGTGGAGAGTATATTATCGATAAAGAAGCTCCAAAAATTAATATTTCTTCTAATTCATTAGAAACTACCCCAACTAGAGATAAAGATATTATAAACTGTACAGCTATCGATAATTATAATGGAAGTTTAACCGAACAGATAACTAGTAATATTAATGATTTAACCTTAAATAAAGTAGGGAATTATACTTATACTTGTTCAGTTCAAGACGAAGCCGGAAATGTTACTTCAGAGTCCGCAAATATTACGGTAACCCCACATAACACATCAATATTTATCATTCAGGCTATATGTTTAATAGTTATTTTTGCTCTAATTATTAGAATTATAAAATTATTTAGAGTTGTTAAATTAGAAGAAAGACTAGATCCATATGTTATTAAACCATTACAAAACGACGCTTTAAGCACCTCAGAAAAATTAAGAAGAATTTACAAACAGTTTTTAAATATGTTTACTAGTAAACTAAAAAAATTGGTTGTCGCCACTAAATATGCCAAAAAATTAGACAAATATGCCCCGGTCAGTGGTGTTCATCAAAGTGGTTTTGATATTTTATCAGGAAAAATAATTATTGCTTGTGCCCTTACCGTTATGGCTATTACTATTAAAGTATTCCAATTTAAATTATTAGGCAGTATGGAAACATTAGTTGTCTTTGTTTTAGGATTTTTCGTTTTAGATATTTACTTGTTTGCCAAATATAAAGTATTTAGGTGGAACCTAGAAAGTGATTTTACTGCGGCTATAACAATTATGAACAATTCCTTTAAATCTGGAAGAAGTATATCTCAAGCTATCGACATTGTTTCTACTGAAGTGGGCGGCGTTATTGGTAGTGAATTTAAACGTATGAGTTTAGAACTTCTATATGGCTTAGATATTGAACAAGTCTTTAAAAGGTTTGCTAAAAGAGTTGAACTCGAAGAAGCAAATTACCTAACTGCCTCACTAACCATATTAAATAAAACAGGTGGCGATATTATCAAAGTTTTCTCCTCAATTGAAAGAAGCTTATTTGATAAACGTAAATTAAGACTTGAATTAAAGAGTTTAACTAGCGGTAGTAGAATTATTGTCTATATATTATTAGGCATTCCATTTTTCTTCATTTTAATCATAAGTTTTATCAGCCCAGGATATTTTTTACCGTTTATAACCACAGATATTGGTCGTATCCTCTTGCTATTTATGATAATTTACTATATAATTTTTGTGGTAGTAGTTCGTAAAATAATGAAGGTGGTGATTTAATGAAAGATAATGCCAAATTCATTAAAAAAATATACAGTAGTAAAGAATTAAATGAAATCGAATATAAGTTAAAATGTTTAGGACCCGATACTAAATATAATACAACTTCATTCGCTTTCACTAGACTAGTTACCACTATCTTAGTATTTTTTCTAACCATATTAATAACCGACATGGGGTATATATATGCACCATTTGTCGCTGTAGGTTATTACTACTTATTTTACTACATAAACATTACCAAAAAACTTTCTATGAGAAATCGTAAGTTAGAACATCAAGCATTATATTTCTTTGAGATTTTAACCCTTACTTTAGAATCTGGAAGAAATCTCGAAAATGCTTTGATTGTCACTTGTGACAATGTTGATTCAGAACTTTCTAGAGAGTTTAAACAAGCTTTAGATGAAATGAAATTCGGTAAGTCATTAATCGAAGCTTTAAGTGATTTAAAAAATCACATATCATCAGATATTATCAATAACATAATATTGAATATAATTCAAACTAATAGGTTTGGTAATAGTATTTTAGACACCTTATATAACGAAGTAGATTTTTTAAGGCAAAAAGAACTTTTAACTGTCAAAGAACAAATTAATAAAATACCAAATAAAGTCAGTATCGTTTCTGTTTTATTTATTGTTCCGTTAATTATTGTCTTAATACTCGGACCATATTTGATTGAATTCATTAGTTAGGGGGAACATCCATGTATTATTTTATTGGAATAAAAGGAACTGGCATGAGCGCACTCGCATGCTTCTTAAAAGATTTAGGTTACGAAGTGAAGGGTAGCGATGTCGAAAGACATTTCTTCACTGAAAAAGGTTTAAATGAAAGAAATATTGAAATATTACCTTATGATGAAAAAAATATCACTAAAGATATGGTAATAATCAGAGGTAATGTTATTAAAGATGATCATCCAGAAATGGTTAAAGCTACAGAGTTAGATTTAAAAGTTTATACTTATGAAGAGATGGTCGCCAAACTTACTAAAATGTTTATGACGGTAACTGTTGCCGGATGCCATGGAAAAACAACTACATCGACTATGGCATATCAAGTGCTAAACGCTATTAAGGGTGCAAACTGTCTAATCGGTGATGGAACTGGTATTGCTCATAAAGAAAACAAATATTTTGTGTTAGAAGCTTGTGAATATAAACGTCATTTCTTATCATACACACCTTATTACGCCATCATTACTAATATTGAATTAGATCATGTTGATTACTATAAAGATATCGATGATGTTATCGATGCCTTTACTGAATATGCTAATAACGCTGAAAAAATGGTTATTGCTTGTGGCGATGATCCATATACTCATAGCTTAGAAGTAAGTAAACCAATTTTCTATTATGGTTTAGATGACGATAACGATATTATTGCCAAAGATGTTAATTATACTGAAAATGGCGTAACTTTCGATGTCTTTGTCGAAGACAATTACTATGGCCATTTTGACTTACCACTATACGGCAAACACATGCTTTTAGATGCTTTAGCAGTTATCAGTCTTTGTTACTATGAAAGATTTGATGCTAAAGAAGTTTCCAAAATATTAAAAGAATTCCATGCCGCTAGAAGAAGGTTTAATGAAACCATAGTTGGAACTAACGTCTTAATCGATGATTATGCTCATCATCCAACTGAATTAAAATGCACTATTAAATCTGCCAGACAAAAATATCCAGATAAAAAACTAGTTGTTATTTGGGGACCACATACATATTCGAGAACTAAAGCTTTCAAAGACGATTATATCGAAATATTAAAAACTGCCGATAAAGCTTATATTATGGATATATATGCCGCTAGAGAAAAACAAGGTGACATTGATATCGATATCAATGATATCATTAAAGCCATTCCAAATGCTGAACACATCTCCGAAAATGAAACCGATAAATTATTAGAGTATGAAGATTCAGTATTATTATTTATGAGCCCGAATGATTTAACTAGCTTTGAACAGGATTATATTAATAAATATCATGAAGTAAGTGATAAAGAGTCTACTGAAAAGTAGGCTCTTTTAATTTTTCTTGAAATATTATATAATATGTGGCTCGAGGTGGTTTTATGGCAAAATATTTTCAAGATGACATAGTGCATTTAAAACTTAAAAATGGTGAATTTGATTTTGCTCAAATGAACTTATATAAATGGATGCAGAGCTATGATTATCAAACCTTAGATAGCCTTATAGATGGCTGTATGATAAACGAAAACGCCGATTTGCTTTACATAATAGCTGCCCACGTTAATAAAGCCGTTCAAAATTTTAATTTAGATAAATATGCTGTAGATTATTTAAAAGATGTTATTAGAAATTTAAACAATACCACTTTAAATATAAATAGCATGTCCAAAGAAGATATAATTAGTATTGTTAATAAAATACTTAGCAAACAGTATGATAGTTTAATGAAACATCTTTTAACTGTTGCCCATCAAAAAAGAAAAAATAATAAAAGATATACCGAAATAATTGAAATGATGTCCCATAATCCACTTGAAAATTTCAGAATTTATAGTAGTTATATTTTAGATAACCCAGAAGAATTATTAAATGATTCAAGTAACAGGGTTCGTAAAATAGCTTACCTAAGAATAAATTTCTCTAAAAAATTAGAAAATTATTCTACCGATGAAAAAGAATTAATTGACTTTCTAGCAACCGCCCTAAAAGTTGGGGCCATTGAAATATATAATGGTTTAGTACCATGTTTTGATAAAGAAACAAATACTTTTAGAGATGATTATTTCTACGCTATGTTTAACGGTATCATAAAAGGTGATATAAGTAATTTTAACTCTGATATTTTTGAATTGGGAAGCTTAGACCAAAGAATTTTAGCCACCGTCATATATGAAAAATTATTGACAAATGAATTATTCTTTGAAGAAGGTATGGAACCACCATGTTATCAAAGAATCATTAATTCAAAAACTAAGAAACTAAAATAAATTATTAACCCATAACTTTTAGCCTAACCATAAATTAAAAATTGACATCGAATTTAATGAATGCTATTATAAATACACATTTTTAGGAGGAATGATATGTCTAACAAAAAAACAAAAATAGAAGTAACCTTATTATCAAAAGAAGAAGTAGAAGGAAAATCTAAAGTTCTACAAAAGGCAGGAAGAGAATGTAAAAAAATTTATTGGACAAGCACGCCGTCGTACTTCTACGGTTGGAACGCCGCTGGTGTGTTCCGCGTGATCAATGCAGAGGCCTTTAGTTATGGTGATGTGAGCAATAGTGGCGCTGTCCGCCCAGTTCTGAAATCTGATAATCTAGATGAATTAATTAATGGTTGTAAAGGTGAGACGAAGGATGGTATCCAAATTGTTGAATGTGGAGAGTATCCACATTTATTTGAAAAAACAGAAATAAATAATCCATCATTTTTAAAAGAAACAGGGAAAAAATATAGTTTACCACTACAAAAATTGTTCCCCAAAACATTTGATTTGTATGATTATCCAGAATATGATTACAATGGTCAGAAAGTTATAAAAGTAAATGAAGAACATCACCCAGTAAAACCAGTCAAATTTTATGTTGATAGAGAAAACAGTATGTTAATATCTACAGACGTTCTTTTTTGTTCCCCAATCAATGTAGATAATGAAAAACATTATGGTGACTTTACGACGTCACAGTTATATCGATATCTAAATAATGAATTTATAAAAGACTTAAGGCCAGATAAGCAGTTCAAAACTTCGCCAGATGAAGACAGTATTCCAGATTTTATGACTCAAAGAGCCAATCAAGAAGACATTGATGAGACCAAGAAATCATTAATTGAACGTATTGACAAACTTTTAAAAAGGAATGCTGAACTGCAAGCTATAAGTGAAGCAATGACCAGGGAGTTAAGTGAATTGAAAGATGAGGTTAAAGTAAAGAAATATGTTAGACAATAAACTTGGTAATCTTTCAAATGAAGAATTGCAAGAATTAATAAGAACTCTTGAAATCAAAAACAAAAAAATAGAATTAGAAAATTTAAAAAAACAAATTATAATCATTAAAGAAAAACAAAAAAAGGAAGGAGGGAATTAAATAGCATGAAACAAGTAAGTTTTAATATAGATGAATTTGACTTTTTTAGTGATATGTATGATGATACAGATCATTTAAATGAAAATGAAATCGAACACATTACTGGTGACAATATATTTTTAGCTTTTATCAACACCCACGGAATAGCATATTTAAACATGATTGCTAGTATAAATGGAAAGATATATAATTTCAATCTTCATAAATACCTAGATGAAAAAAGTGAAATATTATACGCTAAGCCTTTATCAGACATTATGCCATCTGATATATGGAGATTGGTTCATATAACTGATTATGATTTAATTTCCATTGATATCGACGATGATAAATTTTATTTAATTGATGAATTTGATGAAAATTATTATGGAAAAATTGATAAAAATGCAAAAACAAAAGTTTTAAGAAATGGTTATAAAACATCTTAAAACTTTTTTATATATAAGGAAAGTGCATTTTTGAATAGTAAACAAATGTTTGCCAAAACTATTTACAAATATAACTATTCATGATATACTCGTTGCAACAATGATAGAAGGTGGTTATATGCAAATACTAAAAGGTTACGTATTTAGAATGTATCCTGATGAAAAGCAAGAAGAATTAATTAATAAAACAATAGGTTGCTCAAGATTTATATATAATCATTTCTTAGATGATAAAATAAAAGAATATAAGATAGTAGGTAAAAGTAAAAGTGCATATGACCAAATTAAATTAATACCATCACTTTCAAAAGAAAAACCATGGTTAAAAGAAGTAGATAGCTGCGCACTTAGAACAAGTATATTTAATCTAGAAGATGCTTATAAAAGATTTTTTAATGGAAACGGTTATCCTAAATTTAAAACAAAAGGCGTTCATGAAAGCTATAAAACTAATAATATTAAAAGTAGTTATAAGGGAAATAATTATAGTTCAATAAAACTAGATTTAAAAAATAAAACAATCATTTTGCCAAAATTAAAAGAAGTAAAAATAAGAGGATATAGAAATAAAAAAGTAGTGCCTGGTAATATAAAAAGTGCCGTTATTAAGAAAGATGCAGGAAGATATTATGTAAGTGTCTTAATAGAAGAAGAATTAATCAAACCAGCATTTGTTCCAACAAGTATAATAGGACTAGATTTAGGAATAAAAGATTTAATAGTAACATCATTTAATGAAAAAATAGAAAACAATATAAAAATTAATACAAAAAGAATGATAGGCCTGCAAAGAGGAATATCAAGATGTAAGCCTGGAAGTAAAAACAGATATAAGATGAAACTTAAAATCCAAAGGTTATATCAAAAAATAAGAAATGCGAGAAAGCATATGATACATGATATAACAAACAAACTAATAAACGAAAATGACATTATAGTAACTGAAAATTTAGATGTTAAAGGAATGCAGAAAAATCACTACGTGGCTAAAGGCCTAAACGAAAACCCAATATCTGAAATAATCCGAGTGCTTAAATATAAGGCTAACTGGAATAATAAGAAAATAATTCAAATAGATAGATATTATCCAAGTAGTCAAATATGTAACATTTGTAATTATCAAAATAAAGAAGTAAAAGATTTAAGTATAAGAAAATGGGAATGTCCAGTGTGTCATACACATCATAACCGGGATTATAATGCAGCAGTTAATATAATGTTTAAAGGTTTAGAAAAATATATGTTATACTTAAAGCAATCTATCTAATCATAAATTTTGACAAATAAATAAAATAAATTAGGGTGGCGACCATCCGATATTGGTCTATGGAGGAATCTAAGATTCCTATGAAGTAGAAAGAGCTTACCGTGAGGTAAGCTAGTCAAAATCTATTTTGACCTTTGTTCTTTGTTCAAAATATAGTATAATTAAAAAGGTGGTAACATGTTTGATCGTTTAGAAATATTAATTGATGGTAAAATAAATTTATTAAAAAACAAAATAGTTATGATAATCGGCTTAGGTGGAGTAGGTGGCCACGCTTTTGAATCACTCGTTAGAAGCGGTATTGAAAAAATCGTCGTAATTGATAACGATGTAATTGATATTACTAATATAAATAGACAAGCTTTAGCGTACCAAAATACTATTGGCAAGTCTAAAGTCGAAGTTTCTAGAGAAATCGCCAAAAATATAAACCCAAATTGTCAAATTATTTCTTTACAAATATTTTTAAGCGAAGAAAATATAGATGAAGTCTTTAATCAAAAAATAGATTTTGTAATTGACGCTATTGACACCATTAATACTAAAAAACTAATTATTAAGAAATGCTTAAATGAAAACATCCCATTCATATCTGTAATGGGAACTGGCAATAAAATGCACCCAGAATTACTAGAAATATCTGATATTAGAAAAACTGAATATGACCCAATTGCCAAAATCATCAGAAAAATGGTCAAAGATGAGAAAATAAATAAAAAAATTCCAGTCATATTTTCAAAAGAGAAACCTTTAGTAAAAGGAAGAATTGGTTCCAACTCATTTGTTCCAGCTACTGCCGGATTACTTGCTACAAGCTATGTCATAAATAAATTATTGGAGGAGAAGTATGAATAAAAAGTTATTAGAAATTATAAATTCTTTAAAAGGCTCACTACTTGGTATTGGTCTTAATGACGACATTTTATTAGACGCTATCGAAAAAAACGATGATATTTATACTTGTTATCTTTTAACAAACATCAGTAGAAGTGGCAAAAAATTTAGTATGACTAAACGTGGAAAAAATAAAAAAATAAATATCAAAAAAATTAAAAAGCACTTTAAAAAGAAATCTTTAAACACCATTATTTGTAACTATGACATAATCAAAAAATTTCAAAGGTCGTTTGTCCCAAATAGTGTATATCTTAATAATGAAACTCTATACATTTATGGAAAAAAAGATGAACTTGAAGTTTTAAAACAAAAATATCAAAGATATACTAAAGACATAAGTATTGAAAAAGCCGACGATTTTTATATCATGAAAATAAATAATCAAAATACCAAAAATAACTTTTTCAAAGATACTTTCTTTAAAATAAAAGATTTTGGTAGTGATGTTATTGAACTTATTACAGATATATTGATAAATTAAAATTTGACAAAATAATTTATATGTGTATAATACCCACATAACGAGGAGGGGAAAATTATGGAAAAACAAAAATTTACTTTTATAAATGAAGGTAACGGTATAGAAGGAATTATTGAATCAGGTATAGTTTTAGATACTAAAACATCTGCTACACCAAAAGTAGCCATTAAACCACAAACTGGTAATTTAGTTTGGGATCCAATATTTGAAGGTTTTATTCCAAGAGAAAGTGATAAAGATTATACTTTAGAAAAAACAACTGTAGCTGTAAAACAAAAATAAATCCAAGACACTATTAATGAATAATAGTGTTTTTTGATATCAAAATATGCTATAATTTTAGTAGGATAGAAACATATCCAAAATATTGGAGGTGTTATAAAAAATAAAAAACGTTAAACAATTTATTCAAATAAAAAAGGAGGAAAAAATATGTGGATTTATATTGTAATCGCTATAGTCGTAATAATTGTTCTTTATGCTCTTATTACATATAATAATTTTATAAAATTAAAAAACACGGTAAAGGAAGCCTTTGCCACTATGGATGTTTATCTAAAGAAAAGATGGGATTTAATTCCTAATATTGTTGAAACTGTCAAAGGATATGCTAAACACGAAGAAAACACCCTAAAAGAAGTTGTTGAACTTAGAAATAGTAGTTATGATAGTATGTCTGATGATGAGAAGGTTAAAGCAAACCAAAAAATATCAAAAGACATTAACAAAATAATGCTTTTAGCTGAAAGCTATCCAGACCTAAAAGCCAGTACAAATTTTCAAGATTTAAGTAGGGAACTATCTAAAGTGGAAGAAGATATTGCCAATTCAAGAAAATATTATAATGGCGCCATCGAAATGTTCAATAATAAAGTTGAAATGTTTCCAAGTAATATCTTCGCTAAATTATTCGGTTATAAACCAAAAGAAATGTTTGAAACTGATGAACAAGAAAGAGAAAATATTAAAGTTTCATTTTAATGGATGGAGATAACATGAAAAGAATAAAAAAGGGAATATCTTTATTTTTCATTGCTTTTTTAACTTTAATATTTCTTTTTCCAAATGCTAGAGCGCAAACAAATCAAACTAACATCATTAGTACCAACAATACAGCAAACCTAACTGTTGGTGATTTATTTTTTTCTAATATCACATTTCAAGATAATTCATCATCTTCATCTTTAGCCTTTGGTCTAACCGCTGATGTAACTAATGCGTCATTAAACGATATCTATTATGAGGCCATAAGTTATTATTATGACTCAAATAATAATTTAATTGCCACTGCTTCATCTAATAGCTTTGCCGTTTCAGATAAAAGCAAATTAAATTTTATGTCCAATTTAAATATTTTAGGAAATAATGATGTTCAAGATATAAAATATTATCGCTTAGAAATAAATATAGATAATTCAACTTCTACTAACACAAATACCACCCCAAGTGAAATTGATCTATATGATTCTCATGATTATGTCATTGATAAATACGATGTTAATATTGTTGTTAATGAAGACAATACATTTGATATAACCGAAACTATTACTGCTTACTTTAATATGGCCAAACACGGAATATACCGAAAAATACCATTAAAAAATAAAATTGTAAGAATAGATGGAACTTCGTCAACCAATCGCGCTAAGATATCTAATTTAAGTGTTGATAATAAGTATAAAGTATCCCAATCAGGTGATGTTTATAATATTCAAATAGGAGATGCCGATAAAACCGTAACTGGAAAGCAAACATACACCATTAAATATACTTATAATATTGGTAAAGATCCAGTAAAAGATTATGACGAACTTTATTATAATATTATTGGTGATGAATGGGATACTGTTATCGGTAATATTACTTTTTCTATTACTATGCCAAAAAAGTTTGATTCTAGTAAACTAGGTTTTTCATCTGGCACCACAGGTTCAACAGCTAACAACAATATTATTTATAATGTTAGTGGCAATACAATTACAGGTAGTTATACTAAAATTTTAAGTCCAGGTAATGCCTTAACTATCAGAGCCGAACTTCCTGAAGGCTATTTCGCCAAAGCCTCTAATATTTTTACTTTACAAGATTTTTTAATTTTTTTCGTTCCTATAGTCGGATTAATAATATCAGCTATTTTATGGTTTATTTATGGCCGTGACGACAAAGTAGTAGAAACCGTCGAGTTTTATCCGCCAGAAGATTTTAATAGCCTAGAGGTTGGTTTTCTATATAAAGGAAAAGCTGATAACATCGATGTTACCTCACTTATAATTTATTTAGCTAACAAAGGTTATATTCAAATAACTGAAACTGACGAAGGCTCATTATTTTCAAAAGGTCAAAACTATAAAATAACTAAATTAAAAGATTATGATGGTAATGACGCCAATGAACGTCTTTTCCTAGGTAAAATATTTAAATCTTCAAAGAAAAAGAAATCATCTAACTGTAATGAAGTCGCCTTATCAGAGCTTTATAATGAGTTTTATCCAACCGTCAACAAAATATTAAAGAAAGTAAATAGCAAAAAGAATAAAGAAAAAATATTTGAAAAAACATCTTTAAACAAAAAGAAGTATGTCATTATAATGATGGTTATTTCTTATATTTTAATAACCGCAATTCCGATTATCAATTATAGCGGTCTAGATACTTTTTTTTGGGCTTTGTTATTTCCAGTTATATTTTTCATTAGTTTATTTAATGTAATTTTTGTAAACAAAAGCATTTTTACAAATATTTATAACCTTATATGTGGAGTGCTGCTTGGGGGTATTCCGTGGCTTAGATTTGTCTTACCAGTACTTCTTAAAAACAACATTTACCTAATTGGATATTTATGTGGTTTAATATGTCTATTTGTTATGTTTGTATGTCTAAAATATTTGCCTAAAAGAACTTCTTATGGATTAGAAATGTTGGGTAAGATTAAAGGTTTCAAAACTTATTTAGAAACCGCCGAAAAAGACAAATTAGAAGCTATGGTTATGGAAAATCCAACTTACTTTTATGATATATTACCTTATACTTATGTATTAGGGGTTTCAGATAAATGGATAAAAAAATTTGAAACTATAACCATGCAAGCTCCTAATTGGTATGTCGGCACCAGGCCATTCTCAGTAGTTACTTTTGGTACATCTTTAAATCGTGCCATGTCTAAAGCATCTCATGTTATGTCTTCATACCCAAGTTCTTCGAGCGGTTCATCTGGTGGCGGATCTTCAGGCGGTGGTTCTGGAGGTGGTGGAGGCGGTTCTTGGTAACCCTTCTACTAATTAAACAAAATATCTTAAAAGCATGTTAAACATTAGTTAAAATGATACCGATTTATAATGTGGATAACAAACAAAGGT
>ENA-OPBZ01000641-OPBZ01000641.1-human-gut-metagenome-genome-assembly--contig:-NODE-641-length-17803-cov-2.747859_pt1 | contig 17803 bp, 13 predicted proteins | sample MGYA00241072_ERZ501459 | MGnify/ENA primary metagenome ERZ501459 (study PRJEB25962, sample SAMEA2042632) | human gut metagenome | biome: human gut; feature: human-associated habitat; material: faeces...
TACTTTATTGTAATAGATAGTTACTTTATGTGTCCACTTTTTTAATATAGATCCAAAATCTTTGCGGACGAAAAAAGGTATTGAATGTGATATGTACCGACCTATTTTTAAAATGTGTAATTAGATGGGTAGTACAGTTAAATTTCTTGCCATGAATCTAAAAAAATTAGTGGTGTTGAAAGTGGAAGAACAATTACTATCCAATGAGAAAATTTATAAAAAACTTTATACTAAAACCTCTAACTTGTCATAGCTTAATAGAGGTTCTTTGAAATCTGATATTTAAACGTTGTTGACTTTTTTAGTTTTTGATATAATATTCTCATAAAATAACATATATAAATGAACCAAGCATGAATATATTATGTTTTTGGTTTAAAATATTTTGGAGTGACATCTATGGAATATGTGTATATTTTGCCTATGGTTGAAGTGTTAGTTTTTAACGTAATTACTTTAGATCATTGCTTTAAAAGGAAATATTCAAAATTTAAAATGGTAGCGGTATTTTTCTTTTTTACTGTATTATGTATTTTGCCCGCAGCACTTTTTAAAAGAGATGTTTTTAACGGAGACGGTAAGTTTTCGATATTTGGATTTTTATACATAATTCCCTTGAAATTTTTATATGATGAAAAAATAGAAAGACTTTTTCTTAATATGTGTATGAGTTGGACGTATACTCTTGGAATATTGGCTGTTTCTATACAGATGGTGTATCTTGGGGACTTTTTAAATTATGACTTATCTTTGATAATAATTGAAACGGTATTATTTTTAGCAACATTTATTCCATTTAGAAATTATGTGATTCCCAAATATATCTATATTTTCCAGAATATGCATGATTTTCGAAAAACACAGTTTAGATATTTGGAAATAAGCGTATATTTTAACTTCTTTACACTATTTATTCTTCATATAATTTTTCTATACAGCGAAAGAAATTTACTGCAAATTGTTGTGTTGGCTATATTTTTTGCATCCAACTACTTATTCTATTCCATTGTTTATGAAGTAATAAATAGTTCGGTTAAAATTAATGAGTTGGAGAAAAAAGTTTCAGATGACGCATTAACAGGTCTTGGAAACAGGGTACAAATGATGAGACATATCCGTATTTTAATAGAAGAAAATCAGGTTTTTTCTATTATGTTCTTTGACTTAGACAGATTTAAGCTTATTAACGACCAATACGGTCATGATGTTGGTGACAGGTATCTGATACATTTTGGGAAAGTGTGTTCTGATGAGCTGAAAGATAATGGAAAGCTTTATAGATATGGCGGCGATGAGTTTGTTGCAATATATTATGGCGTTTTAACTGAAGAAATTGCTGATACAATAGCCCAATGTAAAAATTGGGATAAGGATGCTCCTTGCGAGTTTAATCAGGTAAGTGCAGGTTTTGTTGTGTGTAAGCCGCCATATGCCGTTAAAGATCCGTCCATTTTATTAAAACAAGCTGATGACATAATGTATAGGAATAAATTAAATAAGAAAATGAGATACAAGGAGAAAAAATAAAAATTTATTTGTGTGATTTCTGTGTAAATAAAAAATATGATTTATTGAACATTTATGAGTATAACATTTTCTAGAAACAACGTAAACATAGATTTATAATGAAATTATGCCCAAAAAGTCAGCAATCGCTGGCTTTTTTGTTTCTCGAAATCGACACAATATTTGGAAAGAAAAAAGAATAAGAATTATCAACATATGATGCTGAGAAGAAGTTCAATGACAAAGAGATTTTTATATGGAAAAAAATGATAAGATGTTTTTGTAAATGATTAAATTCATTGTTTTTTAATATGATAACCTCTTTTGGGGCAAACTGGACTATAGTCAATAAAAAAGACACGATTTTTAAATATATTTTCCGGGAACGGCTAGATTCCTTGCCGATCCCGGAATGTTGCTTCCATTTCGTTTGGTGTCAGATAGCCTAAAGAACCATGTGGTCTGCGAGAGTTATAGAAGCCTTCGATATATTGGAAGACAGAGTGGTATAGGTCACGATAGGTACGAAAATTACGCCTATTGGTTTCTTCTTTTTTGAGATATTTGAAGAAACTTTCGCAGCAGGCGTTATCAAAAGGATATCCCTTTTTCGAGAAGGACTGGATAACATTCAGTTCATCAAGCAGTTTTCGAAATGCAAAGGCTGTGTACTGTGATCCTCTATCAGAGTGAAACATCAGTCCAGCAGGACAATTTCTGGTATGATATGCTTTCTGAAAGGTCTGGATTACCAGATCTGCATTGGGTCTGGATGATATATTCCAAGAGATAATTTTTCTAGAAAAAGATCCATAATGATACAAAGGTAATACCACTTACCTCCGGCTTTGAGATATGTAAAATCACTTGTCCAGACCAAGTTGGGAGCTTTTTGATGAAAGTCTTGATGCAGGTGATCAGCATAACAACCAGACGACTCTTTTGGGCGAGAAATGGATTTTGGTTTTATTGTGGACATAGGTGGAAGCTACATGGAACGCATCAGGCGGTACACTCGACCGACGCTGATACAAATGCCATAGTCACGACCTAAGATATATGCGATTTTATAAGCACCGATGCGTTTATCGTAGTCAGCGTAAATGTGTAGAATCATTTGTTTGATGTTCTGATTCTCAATGGTTCTGGAAGAAGGCAGAGAATAAAAATGTTTGTAATAAGTGCTGCGGTTTACGTTGAGTACACGGCAGAGGGTTTTGATATTGTGCTGGAATCGAAGCTTATAAACTACACTTAATCTTTGTTTGAGTGTGGCGTGAAGATGGCAATCGCTTTTTTTAGGATGAGGTTTTCTTCTTCAAGCTGAGCATTTCTTTTCTGAAGTTCCTGAATCTGTTTAGCGGTCAGAATTTCACCATTAGATGTTTCAACAGTGGAGTATTGCTTGATCCATCTGGAAAGAGCAGTTTGAGAAACGCCATACTCTTTGATCAGAGAAGCTTGTGTTTTGCCATTATGATAGAGTTCAACAAGAGTTCGTTTGAAATCCTCATCATAATAATTTTTTTTAGCCATAAAGATACCTCCTTTTGGTGTCTAGTATTATGGTACATCTGTTTATAAATCGTGTCCACTTATTTAATATAGATCCAAATATCGACTACATATTGATGTTGGTCGAGCAATATCATGAGGGCAACTGTGAGGATAAGGAAATTCTCACTTCGATCCGTAAGGCAGTAGATGCCAGTATGCAGCTTCGCAGCAAGAAAGAATTGATTGAAGCCTTTATCAATCGTGTCAATGTAGACACACAAGTTACAACTGACTGGCGCAGATTTGTGCTTACTCAGGAAGAAAATGACCTTGCTAAAATTATTATGGCAGAAAAGCTCAAACCAGAAGAAACCAGAAAATTTGTGTCCAATGCGTTCCGCGATGGAGTATTGAAAACGACTGGAACCGAAATTAACAAGCTCATGCCTCCGGTATCCCGTTTTGGCGGTAGTGGCAGAGCCAAGAAAAAGCAAGGTGTTATTGAGAAACTGAAAGCATTTTTTGAAAAATACTTTGGTTTAGGTATTACGGAGATGCAGTCAGAAAAAGAAGAAAATTAGAATTATGATAAAACCATATTGGCAAAATTAATTTTTGTCCCTGCCGAAAGGGCTTGTATTGTATGAATGAAATTTTAAGTTTTGTCGATCCCCTGACCACCATAATGGTGGTATCAGACTGTCAAAAAACCCCTGAATTTTGGATAAAATTCAGGGGTTTTTGACAAGTTAAACAGGTGAGAAAGCCACTTGTTATTGACATGCCATCAGCTAGATGGTATATATAGCATATGGGTGAAATCTTCTAAGTATTGCATCCATGATTATCTGAAAATAATCTTATCTATGGTTCTTTTTGAGAGTTTCTAAGATAAAACTTTTGTAATCGTATTTTGGTATATTAATTTATTTTTGAGTGAATCAATTTTTATGATATTAAATCAAAGATGATTTTTGTGGCATCTGCTATCAGTTTATTGTCATATTCTGCATCTTGTTCTGCTTTTTTTGAAAGTACAGCTACAAATATAGGTTTTTTATTTGGGGGTGTTACAATAGCGATATCATTTCGTGTTCCATAAGAACCAGCACCACTTTTATCTGCCACAATCCAATCACTTGGTACACCAGCACGAATTAATTCATCACCAGTTGCATTATTTGACATCCAATCTATAAAAATCTCTTTTTTATCATCTGACAATATATCTCCAGTTACATATTCTTTCAAATTGAAAGCCAATTGTTTAGGAGTACTAGTATCTCTTATATCGCCAGGTACAGCATCATTCAATTCAGTTTCTATTCTAGAAGGCTCACTTACAGTATCACCAATTTTACTTAATGATTGTTTAAAACCATTAGGTCCATCAAGAAGAGTAAATTGTAGATTTCCAGCAGTATTATCGCTTTGTCTAACTGCAGCATCACATATTTCTCTAATAGTCATTCCAGTATCTACTTTATCTTTTGCAACTGGTGCATAAGATAAAACATCTTCTTCTTCAAAATATATTACATTATCAAGTTCTTCAATAGAGTATTTTTCTAAAATGGCACCGGCAGCTAAAGCTTTATATGTTGAACAGTATGCAAATCTCTCATCTGCATTATAAGAAATTTCTTTATTAGTTTCTGTATCAAGTGCATAAATTCCTAATGTAGCATCATATTTTTCTTCCAGTTCTTGAAATAGAGAATCATAATCTGCATTAACATTTTCATTGCTATCAGGAATGTTTTCTTGTTTATTACTACATCCAACAGATAATAATATGATAAAGATCGTTAAAATACTTATGATAATTTTGTTGTGTTTCATAACTTTATCCTCCTAAAATATAGATTATACATAGAATTTTGAATTTTTGAAGCATTTATATCATTTCATATAGCTAACTTATGCATTTGTAATATATTATCTCCACCTTTCAAGTTTTTCATTGCAAATCCATAATAAAATAGTAGTATTTCCATTTTAAAGGATATGAGAGTTGTATTTGTCACAATATATAATTCTTTATTTAGGTTAAATTTAGTAAACCATTCATTTTAGTTGTGCTTACGAACTATAATCCAACATAGTTTATCTTTTCTCAACATATTTGTATTAAGATTTTGAAAATGTTTTGTCACCTCTCTTTATAAATAAAATGAATTCTATATGTATTTGTCAATATAAAATTTTAGTTGAGAAAATATAGCAATAAGTCTATTGTGTGAAGCACGTTTTAAATATTACAATAATAATATTTAAAAGTCAAGCAAAATTTAAAATAATTTTTCCTATTGTATCTGAGCATAAAAAGTGAACTGAACCAATAAAAACGGACAATGACAAAAAGCCCCCTTATTTAAAATAATAGAATCACATAAGGAGCCTGTGGTTTCAACAAAAAACACTTGATTATATGAGCAGGTTTTATTATAGCAAAAAGTAAATACACGCATATCAAATAATTGAACCAAAGCTGATTGCTATGTGTAAAGTAGGAAAAACCAATCCGTAAGCTTGTAAAATACTTTTAATTAGAGATTCGACAAATTGAAAACTGAATCAATTACTATAATCGGGAATAGACTCGTCTTATTGCTGGGCTTCTGCTAAAATACAGAGGACGTCCTAAAAACAGACAGAACCAGCTAGTATCAGAGAATATCAGTAAGAAATTGAGTGCCTGAAGATGAAAAATGAACTTTTACGGAATTTTCTGCGATTAGAAGAATGGATGTGAGAGTACAAGTGCAATATGAGTTTATATATAGACACAAAGTGTGCTATACATTATCAATGATGTATCGTTTCTTCGAGATATCTTGCTGTAGATATTATGATTTCCGAAAACATTCCAGCAAATTATGAAGAAATATGGGTTGTTGCCAGAAATTTGCCGACACAGAAAATGGGTAACGGATATTTCTTATATGCATACATAACAGGATATTTTATATCTGTCAGACATCTTTTATAACCATAAGTATATCCAATCAAAACCACTAGTAAACTAGTGGTTTGATCAACCCCTAGAAGGGGTATTACGTGCCGACCCCTAAAAGGGGCATCGAAAAATATCATCGCATTTATTTGCACTGCAACCTGTAAACAGGTACTATAATTGAGAATACAGTATGTTAATTTAATATTGCATATCTATCCTTCATTTGATAATTAGTAAATCCATAGTAATTATCATTCAAAAAAATATACTAAAGTATTTTATTTACCCCTAGTAGAACTAGGGGGTTTGTTAAGCTAAAGCACCCAATATAAGAAAAAAGGACTTCTTTCGGGGAAAGAAATCCTTTTTTTGTAATAATTTATAATTCCATTTGTCCAGGAACGTCATTGGAAGTTTTGTCTTTTTCCTGAATGAAATGCCCGGTTGTTGGAATTTTCCGTGTCCGATAATATTCTGGATTGTCTGTCTGGAACTCAGCCGCAGGGCAGACTTTGGTGATGCTGCTGTTTTTCTTGAGGGTATAAAGCTGCACACCGGATGCGCTTTTAGAAGCGTTTGCCGGAATCAGTTCTGTGTTCAGCAGCGTGGCTTTGTCGTGGTTGCGCATGAGCAGGAAATCTGCGTCTGCATCCAGTTTTTCCATGTATACTAACGGAGAACGTGCGGAGTAGGCATTGACCAATTTCCGTCTGTTTGCTTTGGTAGCATAAGCAGAAAGCTGTACCTTTGCGCCTTTCCCGTTTTCAAAGAAAAATACCATAAAACCGTTGTAATCCTGTGTGACAGTCATGTAAAGGATTTTTTCTTCTGCATCCATACCCAGAAGGTTCTGGAGATATTCCCCCATGGAGCTTGCTTTGCTGTCGGGAATGTCGCTGAGTTTCATTTTGTAAACGTTGAACTGATTGGAAAAGAACAGCATTTCTCCGCGGTTGGTGCTTTCCAGCTCCTGCATGATATAGTCGTCGTCTTTGACTTTCTGTTCACCAGCGGAACGCAGGGAAATCAGAGGGATTTTTTTGAAATAGTTCTGTTCTGTCAGGAACAGGCGTACACCATAATCTTCGATGAAATCATCCTTGGTAGGAGTCACGATTTCTTCTTCCTGAATGATTTCTGTCAGACGAGGTTTGCCGTATTTTTTTGCAACGGCTTTCAGCTGACGACAGATCAGATTTTTGATTTTGGTGTTGCTTTCCAATGTTGCTTTCAAATCAGCAATTTCATTTTCCAGAGTTTTCATTTCCTGCGTACGTTTGAGGATATATTCCTTGTTGATGTTACGCAGTTTCATTTCCGCAATATAGTCGGCCTGCACTTCGTCAATGGAGAAGCCTTCCATCAGATTGGGCACAACCATGGATTCCAGTTCTGTATGACGGATGATAGAAATAGCTTTGTCAATATCCAGCAGAATTTCCGCAAGACCTTGTAAGAGATGGTATTTTTCCTGCTTTTTCTGAATATCAAAAGCCAGCTGTTTGCGGATGGATTCCATACGGAATTCTGTCCAGTGCTGCAAAATGCCGCCAACGCCTAATGTCATGGGCTTTCCTTGAATCAATACGTTGAAGTTGCAGCTAAAACTGTCGGAAAGCGGCGTCATGGCATAGAGTTTATGCATGAGTAAATCCGGGTTGGTGCCTTTTTTGATATCAATGGTGATTTTCAGACCATTCAGGTCAGTTTCGTCACGAATATCGGAAATATCACGGATTTTTCCGCCTTTTACCAATGCAATGATTTTGTCAATGATGACTTCCAGATTGGTAGTGTAAGGAATTTCGTAAATTTCGATACAGTTCGCATCTTTGTCATAGCGGTATTTTGCCCGAAGTTTCAAACTGCCACGACCAGTGCGGTAAATCTGCTCCAAGGAGGAACGGTTGTATATCAACTGTCCGCCTGTGGAAAAATCGGGAGCGGGAAGCACATCGCAAAGATCAATAGAATTATCTTTGATGTAAGCAGCAGTGGCTTCGCAAAGTTCCGCTAAGTTAAAACTGCAAATGGAGCTTGCCATACCAACTGCAATCCCAATGTTAGGATTTGCCAGAATATTGGGAAATGTGGTGGGCAACAAAACAGGTTCTTGCATGGAACCATCGTAGTTGTCCACGAATTCGACAGTGTTTTTGTCAATGTCCGCAAAAACTTCCTGACAAATGGGCGCCAGTTTCACTTCTGTGTAACGGGAGGCGGCGTAAGCCATGTCACGGGAATACTGTTTCCCGAAATTCCCTTTGGAATCTACAAAAGGTGTCAGAAGTGCGCCGTTGCCTTCTGTGAGACGTACCAATGTTTCGTAAATAGCAGCATCCCCATGGGGATTCAGTTTCATGGTCTGACCAACTACATTGGTGGATTTTGTGCGTTCGCCCCGTAAAAGCCCCATGTGGTACATGGTGTAAAGGAGTTTCCGGTGAGAGGGTTTGAACCCATCAATTTCAGGTATGGCACGGGAAACAATGACACTCATGGCGTAGGGCATATAGTTCTGTTCCAGTGTCTGGGTGATAGGCTGCTCCTGTATGAAATTATCTTTTCGTTCAATGACTGTTTTTTTCTTTCTTGCCATAACAATCTTACCTTTCTTAGCTGATATCTGTTAAGTCCAGATATTTGTAGCCTTCTTCGGCAATAAATTCTTTTCGTCCTGCCAGATTTTCCCCCAGCAGAAGTTCAAACATTTCCTGTGTGCGCTGCACATCGTCAGGTGTTACCAGAATCAAACGTCTGGTTTCGGGATTCATAGTAGTTTCCCACATCATTTCCGGCTGGTTTTCACCTAGCCCTTTGGAGCGGTTGATTTTTACTTTGCCTTTCAGCTTGCTGACGATGTTTGCTTTTTCTGCGTCGGAGTACGCAAAGTAAGTGTCTTTGCCGTTGACAATCTCATAAAGAGGGGACTCGGCAATGTAAACTTTCTTTTCTTCAATGAGTGTTGGTACCAGACGATACAGCATGGTCAAAAGCAGAGTACGAATCTGGAATCCGTCCACGTCCGCATCGGTGCAGAGAATGATCTTGCTCCAGCGAAGCTGATTGATGTCAAAAGAATTCAGACCAGTGTTATGCTTGGATTTGATTTCCACGCCGCAGCCCAGCACTTTCAAAAGATCTGTGATGATGTCGCTATTGAAAATTTTGTTGTAGTCTGCTTTTAAACAGTTCAAAATCTTACCGCGAATGGGAATGATTGCCTGAAATTCCGCATCACGTCCCTGTTTACAGGAACCCAAAGCGGAGTCACCTTCTACAATGTAGATTTCCCGACGGCTGACGTCTTTGGTACGACAGTTGACAAATTTTTCTACACGGTTATTCATATCCAGAGAGCCTGTCAGCTTTTTGCGAATGGAAACACGGGTTTTTTCTGCGGTTTCACGACTGCGTTTGTTTGCCAGTACCTGATTGGCAATTTTATCCGCATCCATTTTGTTTTCGATGAAATAGATTTCCAGCTGTTCCCGGAAAAAATCTGTCATAGCATCCTGGATGAATTTGTTTGTAATAGATTTTTTGGTCTGATTTTCATAACTTGTGATAGTAGAGAAAGAATTGATGACCAAAATCAAACTGTCTTCAATGTCAGAGAATGTGATCTTTTTCTCATCTTTTTTATAAAGATTGTTTGTTTTCAGATATTTGTCGATGGCGGAAACAAAAGCACTTTTCACTGCTTTGTCAGGCGCGCCGCCATATTCCAGAAAACTGGAATTGTGATAGTATTCCAACAGATTTATCTGATTGTTGAAACAGAAAGCCGCTTCAAATTTCAGTTTGTATTCTGGCTTGTCCTCACGGTCACGGCCTCTGGTTTCTGTCTGAAGGTAGTGAACGTCTGTCAAAGAAGTGTTGCCAGCAAGTTCTGCCAGATAGTCCCGGATACCGTTTTCATAGTAATAGGTAAAAGTTTCGCCGCTTTCTTCATCGAAAAGCTCAAAAGTCAGACCAGCATTGACAATTGCCTGTCTGCGCAGAATATCCTGAAAATAGGAAAGGGGAATGGCAATATCTGTGAATACATCCCGATCGGGCAGCCAGCGAATTTGTGTGCCTGTCACACGTTTGTGTGTGGGTTCTTTTACCAGACCACCGATGTTTTCGCCTTTTTCGAAGTGTAAGTCATAACGCATGCCGTCACGGTAGATGGTTGCATCCATGTAGGCAGAGGCATACTGTGTGGCACAAGTACCCAGACCATTCAGACCTAAACTGAATTCATAGTTTTCACCGGAATTGTTCTGGTATTTGCCGCCTGCATAAAGTTCACAGAAAACCAGTTCCCAGTTATATCGTTCTTCTTTGGGATTGTAGTCAACGGGAATACCGCGACCATAGTCTTTTACAAGAATAGACTGGTCTTTGTAACGCACTACCTCGATTTTGCTGCCAAAGCCTTCTCTTGCTTCGTCAATGGAGTTGGAAAGGATTTCGAAGACAGCATGTTCACAGCCTTCCAGCCCGTCAGACCCGAAAATAACCCCGGGACGCAGACGGACACGGTCAGCACCTTTCAAAGAGGTAATACTCTCATTATTATAGTTAGAATTTTGATTCGATTGCATCGTTTCACCTGTTTCTATATTTATAATAGGAAAGAATCCTATTATTTTATATGCTCATCTTCTCTACTTTACAGAAATTCCAGGGGAGTGTCAAGGGGAGAAGGGGAAAGAATGTTCGATTTGAAGGGAAAAGAATGTAGATTTGTGGAAAAAAGATTGCAATTTTAATTGCCGGCTGGTATACTATATAGGCAATTCTGTAAGATGGATATTTTGGAGACGTACCGAAGTGGTCATAACGAGGCTGACTCGAAATCATATTGAAAATGCTAAATAATTGAATATTTATAAATGGAAGCGTATCGAAGTGGTCGTAACGAGCTTGACTCGAAATCAAGTTGTCCGCAAGGGCACGTGGGTTCGAATCCCACCGCTTCCGCTAAAAACCCCGCTGAAATCAAGTGTTTCAGCGGGGTTTTTTATGTTTGAAATAACAATATGACTATTACTTTTTTTCTGAAATTTGGAAAAGTATGAAAAAAAACGTTATAAGATGATATTCAAAAAATGAGTGATGTGGTGCCCAAATGGTGCCGAAGGGCTGTAAAGGGGTATGGAATTTAGTGTGGTGATATGTAGAGGAAAATAATTAAATTACAGAATTAATTAGATAGACGATGTTTTATGAAAATATGAATTGTTTTCGTTTTCACACAATGATATAGTAAAATTATAAACAAAAAAGACTTGCAAAGCAAGTCTTTTGCACCACACACTGTGATGTTGTGTTTCCACAACGATTTGGATAAATCTTTATTTGAACTCGTAGTGTAATCTCATAAGGTACTGAGATTGATAACATCATAGCAGATACTGTTATATTTGTCAATGTGAAGAGGGGGACTTTTATGAAGCCATATTATATAGGGCTGGACATTGGTACGAACTCTGTTGGTTGGGCTGTAACCAACATGGAATATACGATTCCAAAATATAGAGGAAATGCTATGTGGGGGATTCGTTTGTTTGAAGAAAGCGATACAGCTGAGGAACGAAGGACATTTCGTGCTGGTCGTAGACGCACAGAACGCAGAAAAGAGCGCTTGAAGTTATTAGAAATCCTTTTTGATAAGGAAATCTCAAGTATAGATCCGGCTTTCTTTCGGCGTTTAAGAGAAAGTAATTTGTACATGCAGGATAAAACAGAAGAAGTTCCATATGCGTTATTTGCAGATCGCTTATATACGGATAAGGAATTTCATAAGGAGTTTCCATCTATTTATCATTTGCGAAAATCTATATTGGAGAATAAAAAGAAGTATGATGTCAGAATTGTTTTTTTGGCATTACATCATATTATAAAAAATCGAGGTCATTTTTTATTTGAAAACCTGACAATTGGTGAGATATCCTCTTTCGAAAAAGTATTTTATGAATTGGTAGGGTATTTGGCAGATAATTATGACTTGGAATTACACTGCACGGATGAAAAAGAACTATCTGATGTTTTGCTGAATAAATTGTTGGGGAAAAAGAAAAAGACAGACGCAATTTTACAATTATGTGAAATCAAAAAGAAAACCAATCCACAAATGGCAGCAATATTGTCTTTAATGGCTGGTTCTTCTGTAAAATTAGCTGATATTTTCCAAGAAGATACCTGGAATGATACAGAATACAAATCTATTTCTTTTAGTGATAAGTTTGAAGAAAAAGCTGCAGAGTTACAAAATCTTCTCGGTGAAAAATTTGAATTATTGGAAAAGCTGAAAGCGATTTATGACTGGGCTGTTTTAGCTGATATTCTGCAAGGAGAGCAATACATTTCTTATGCAAAAGTAAAAACCTATGAAACACATCAAGCCGATTTAAGATGGCTGAAACAATTTGTGGCTTTACACTGTCCGGAAAAGAGATCTGAAATTTTTAGAAAGAGTAAAAGTGGATTAAATAACTATGTTGCATATGCTGGCAAAATTAAGAAGAATGGAAAAACCGGAGTTTTGGAAAATCGTTGCACACAAGAGGATTTCTGTGGATATTTGAAAAAAATACTGCCAGTTTCTGATGATCCGGAAGATAAGAAAATGCGTGAAAGGATAGAAAATGGCACATTTATGCCAAAGCAAATCACAAAGGATAATGGTGTGATTCCTATGCAGATTCATCGTGCAGAACTGGTTGCAATATTGAAGAATGCAGAAGCTTATTTGCCGTTTTTACAAGAAAAAGACGAAGAAGGAATGACTGTTTCTGAAAAAATAATAGCTATATTTGATTATCGAATTCCTTACTATGTAGGACCTTTGAATCAACATAGCAACAAAGCGTGGATCGTTCGCCAGACAGGTAAGATTTATCCATGGAACTTCCATCAGAAGGTTGATATTGAAGCATCCGCAGAAGCCTTTATTCAAAACTTAACCAGTAAATGTACTTATTTACCACAGGAAGATGTGCTGCCAAAACAATCTATCTTGTATAGCCGTTATATGGTATTAAATGAACTCAATAATCTCAAAATCAATGGGGAGAAAATTTCAGTTGCGTGCAAACAGGATATTTTCAATACATTATTTCTGACACACAAAAAAGTGACCCGTAAAATGCTTGCAGATTATTTTAAGGCAAAGGGAATACAGGCTGAAACCATTACGGGATTTGATGGAGATTTCAAGGCAAATATGAAGTCATATTTGGATCTGGAACCTTTTGAACTTACATTGGAAGAAAAAGAAGATGTGATTGCTGCCATTACTATTTTTGGTGATGATAGACGTTTGCTGCAAAAAAGATTGACTGCAAAATATGGAGAAAAACTGGATACAGACGAGATACGAAGCATAAGCAGATTGAAGTATACAGGATGGGGTGCTTTATCAAAAGCATTTTTGACTAATGTAGAAAGCGTTGATCCTGAAAGCGGAGAAATCTTTAATATCATCACTGCCCTTTGGGAAACCAATGATAATCTGATGATGCTTTTGGGATCTAAATATGGTTTTGATAAGTGTTTAAAAGAAATGACTGTTTCCGAGGAAAGTCAATCTATGCGTGAAATGGTGGAAAACCTTTATGTATCACCAAAGATAAAACGTCCTATTTATCAGGCTATGCAAATTGTGCAAGAACTGGTAAAAATCCAAGGGGATGCACCCAAAAAGATTTTTGTAGAAGTCACAAGAGGACCTCAGGAGAAAAAACGTACTGATTCCAGAAGAAATAAACTTTTGGCACTATACGAATCTTGTAAAAAGGAAGCGCCAGAACTTTATGAAGCTTTGCAGAAAACATATACTTCTGATGAAGATTTCCGTAGAGATGCCCTGTATCTGTATTTCACACAGATGGGAAAATGTATGTATACAGGAGATGACATCCCATTAGAACAGCTTTTCGATCGCAATGTTTACGACATCGATCATATTTTCCCGCAATCTAAAGTAAAAGATGATAGTTTGGATAATCGTGTATTAGTAAAAAAAGAAGTAAATGCCAAAAAAGATAATATCTATCCCCTTCCCGAAGATGTGCGTACCAAACAAATGGGATTCTGGCATATTTTACTGGAAAAAGGACTGATCAGTAAGAAAAAATTTGAACGCCTGACACGTCCATATCCACTGACAGATGAAGAATTATCTGATTTTATTCAACGTCAGGTGGTAGAAACTGGACAATCCGTAAAGGCTGTTGCAACCCTGCTGCGTCAGATCTATGAAAGATTTGGGACAGAAATTGTATACGTCAAAGCAGGACAGGTTTCAGACTTCCGTCATGAATATGACATGCTCAAATGCAGGGAAGTCAATGATTTCCACCATGCGAAAGATGCCTATCTAAACATTGTAGTGGGGAACGTCTATAATGAAAAATTTACCCATAACCGGGCAAATTTCATCAAAGGGCTGCAAACAGGCAAGGTCAGCTTGAATCGGATGTTCCAGTATAATATCGAAAATGCTTGGGTAGCAGACAATGATATGTCCATGGGAATCGTAAAGAAAACCATGGCAAAAAACAATATCCGCTACACACGGTATGCTTTTTGTCAAAAGGGTGGGCTTTTTGATCAAAATCCACTGAAAAAAGGAAAAAGGCAGGTTTCTTTGAAAAAAGGTGTTCGTGGGGATACAGAAAAGTATGGTGCTTATAATCGTCCGAGTTCTACGTTCTTTGCTTTGGTAGAATACGAAGAAAAGAAAGGAAAAGCAGGAAGAAAATTAGTCCCTGTGGATTTGTATCTTTTGCGGGAATACGAAGAAGATCCGGTTGCATACATGAAAAAGTATGCAGAACTGAAAAATCCCAGAATTGTGATCCCCTGTATCAAGTATGGCGCCTGTCTGTCCTTTGATGGATTCCGGGCACATATAAGTGGTAAATCGAATGGAGGAAAGGTTATCACATATAAACCGGGAATACAGTTGGTACTATCTTATCAGCAAGAAGTTTATGTGAAAAAACTTTTGAAGATAGTGGAAAAACGTAAGGAGCCGAATTCTTTTGATAAGGTTACATTGGAAGAAAATTTGAATCTATACCATTCTCTTTGTGAAAAGATGGTTTATACGATTTTTGGCAAAAAGTTTGCATCATTGGGAGAAAAATTGATGAAGAGCCAAGAGAAATTTGAAAAATTAACTTTGTTACAGCAAGGCTATGTGATAGCAGAGATTTTGAAGATTTTACATGCCAATGTGATGACAGGTGATTTGAGATTAGTTGGAGAATCAGGACAGACAGGTGCTACTACTTATGGAGCGAACCTTTTGGGCATCAAAGGAATTTCGTCTATATGCTTGGTTCATCAATCTGTCACAGGTCTTTATGAAAAAGAGATCGATCTGCTCCATTGAGTGAAGGAGGTACGCAGTATGAGCTGGAGAACGGTTGTTATTACGAAACCATCAAAATTGGATTTCAGTATGGGATATCTGGTGGTACGCGATGTGACGGCTACCATCAAAGTACATATCAGTGAAATTTCTGTTTTAATGATAGAAAATACAGCTACCAGTTTAACTGCGGCACTCCTGAGTGCACTGATGCAACAGAAGGTGAAAGTCATTTTTTGTGATAGCAAACGGAATCCTGAAGCGGAATTGATTCCCTATTATGGCAGCCATGACTGTAGTCTGAAATGGAAAAAACAGATACAATGGGACCCTTTCTACAAAGAAGCTGTTTGGACGGAAATCGTAACGGAAAAAATAAGAAATCAACGGAATTTGCTTGTCCGTTACGATTTTCCGCAGGCAGCTATATTGGACAGCTATCTTTCGGATATCTCTTGGAAGGATGCAACCAATCGGGAAGGTCATGCGGCAAAAGTATATTTTAATGCACTTTTTGGAAAATCTTTTTCCAGAGCACAGGAAAATCCGGTGAATGCTGCTTTGAATTATGGATACAGTCTGCTATTGTCCTGCTTCAATCGAGAAGTGGTAGCCTGTGGTTATCATACGGAATTGGGCTTGTTTCATGATAACATGTTTAATTCATTCAATCTCAGTTGTGACCTTATGGAACCATTTCGCCCCTTGGTGGATGCAATGGTATTTCAAATGGAACCAAAAGATTTTGGAAAAGACGAGAAGCGCCAAATGCTGGAAGTGCTGTATCAGGATGTGATGATTGATGAACGAAAGCAAAGTTGCATGAATGCGATTAAGGTATATTGTCAAAGTATTTTTCGGGCATTGGAAGAGAAGGATATTGCCCAGATTCGGTTTATGAAAGATGAGTTATAGATTTATGAGAGTGATGGTATTATTTGATCTTCCCGTACTATCAGATTCAGAACGGCGGGAGTATACACGTTTTCGAAAATTTTTAATCAAAAGTGGTTTTTTGATGATGCAGGAATCTGTTTATGTAAAATTAGCGTTGAATCAGACTGCTGCCCAGAGTATCTGTGAACAGGTTCGCCGTCATAAACCGGCAGCGGGATTGGTGCAGATGTTGACCATTACGGAAAAACAATTTCAAAAAATGGAAATGATCACAGGGGAATGGACCAGTCAGGTAGTTTGTTCTGATGAAAGGATTTTGATACTATGAGAGCAGCGTTTTCTTTTTTATCTGAACCGATTTATTTTGGAGAAAATCCCATACAGCTTTTGGTTTTAGAAAACAAGAAGTTGTTTCGTCAGGTGTGTGATGCGTTTCAACATGAAACAGAAGAAGCTTATTTTGTTTTTTCAAAAGATTATAAGCCTTTTTCCTTTGCCAAAAAAGGAATGTTTTTGCCTGACCCGCTGCGGCTGCCTTTACAGGATAAAAAATTACTGACAAAGACAAATGCGGAGTTAGAGAGCATTGCCAATGAAAAGATGTATCAGGAATTGCTGGAGCTACAGACACATTTGATGGCTTTTGCAGAAAGACTGTCTGCGGAAACGGAATTTACTTTTTCCTTTTCTGATGAGATTTCCGCTGCTTCCTGGCTGAAATTACTGGCTTTCACACCAAGATACGAAGAACAGGAAGGAGAGTTGGAGAATCTGCTGCTCTTTTTGCAGTTATGCCAGAAATATTTGGGCATACAGTGCTTTGTGCTGACAAACCTGCATGTATATTTTACGCCAGAAGAACTGGCTCCATTTTTGGAATCGGCAGCTTTGCATCAGATACCACTGCTAATGTTGGAAAGTTCTGTCCCTGCTTCTGTTTCAGTTGAACAGATTTCCATTATAGATAAGGATTTGTGCGAAATCGTTGACAAATCAGTGTTTTTGCGGTAGATTCAAAGTGAGCTTTATGGAGTTGCCCCATACTGTGTAGTGGGTATGGTTTACTTGGTGAGAACCTGGATTTGAAATTTGAGGTTTGAGAGTAGTGTAATTTTATAAGGTACTGAAACGAAGAAAGGGGTATCAAGTATGAGTGCTGAGTTTGAGAGTAGTGTAATTTTATAAGGTACTGAAACACCATTTCTTCGATTTCCATGGTGCATCTGGTTTGAGAGTAGTGTAATTTTATAAGGTACTGAAACCCATCGCATCGCCGGAAACCCACGCATTGCGTTTGAGAGTAGTGTAATTTTATAAGGTACTGAAACTCACGGAAAGGTACATATGGGTCACAGTATGGTTTGAGAGTAGTGTAATTTTATAAGGTACTGAAACAGTAACATCAGGGTCAAGCTGTCTGAGGACGTTTGAGAGTAGTGTAATTTTATAAGGTACTGAAACTGCTGGATGTGGTGAAACAGTCCGGTGATGGTTTGAGAGTAGTGTAATTTTATAAGGTACTGAAACTGTGGGTTTGTCAAACATATGTTACACCCTCCTTAATAAATTGCTTC
>ENA-OPBZ01000693-OPBZ01000693.1-human-gut-metagenome-genome-assembly--contig:-NODE-693-length-16700-cov-2.753800_pt1 | contig 16700 bp, 14 predicted proteins | sample MGYA00241072_ERZ501459 | MGnify/ENA primary metagenome ERZ501459 (study PRJEB25962, sample SAMEA2042632) | human gut metagenome | biome: human gut; feature: human-associated habitat; material: faeces...
CAAAAGAAGAAGCATATTTCTTCAAGATGAGCAAATACGCAGACAGACTGATCAACTACATCAATGAGCATCCAGAGTTCATTCAGCCTGTATCCCGTAAAAATGAGATGATGAACAACTTCCTGCTTCCGGGACTTCAGGATCTGTGTGTATCCAGAACATCCTTCAAATGGGGAATCCCGGTAGACTTCGATCCAAAACATGTCGTATACGTATGGCTCGATGCGCTGACCAACTATATCACAGGAATCGGATATGACTGCGACGGTAACAGCACAGAACTGTTTAATAAGAACTGGCCTGCAGACCTCCACCTGATCGGAAAAGATATTATCCGTTTCCATACCATTTACTGGCCAATCTTCCTGATGGCACTGGATCTGCCGCTTCCAAAGCAGGTATTCGGACATCCATGGCTTCTGCAGGGCGACGGTAAGATGAGTAAGTCCAAAGGAAATGTACTTTACGCAGATGAGCTGGTTGATTTCTTCGGAGTAGATGCCGTACGTTACTTCGTACTTCACGAGATGCCATTTGAAAATGATGGCGTGATCTCATGGGAGCTGATGGTAGAGCGTATGAACTCTGACCTTGCAAATACACTTGGAAACCTGGTAAACAGAACTATTTCCATGACAAATAAATACTTCGGCGGTGTTGTAACAGATAAGGGTGTTGCCGAGACAGAAGAAGAAAAGGCTGTCGATGCAGATCTTAAGGCTGTCACAGAAGATACTCCGAAGAGAGTCGATGCGAAGATGGATGAGCTGCGTGTTGCAGATGCAATCACAGAGATCTTCGTACTGTTCAAACGCTGCAACAAATACATCGATGAGACAATGCCGTGGGCACTTGCAAAAGACGAAGCTAAGAAAGACCGCCTGGAGACCGTTCTCTATAACCTGATCGAGAGTATCAAATCAGGTGCAAAACTTTTGGAATCTTTCATGCCGGAGACTTCAGAGAAGATCCTTGCTCAGCTTGGAGACGGAAAAGTAACAGAAAAACCGGAGATCCTTTTCGCAAGACTGGATGTCAATGAAGTAATGAAAAAAGTAGAAGAACTTCACCCACATGTAGAAGAGAAGGAAGAGGCAAAAGAAGAAGCTGACGAAGAAGTGATCGATATCGAAGCAAAGCCGGAGATCACATTCGATGACTTCGGAAAGATGCAGTTCCAGGTTGGTGAGATCATTGCCTGCGAAGAAGTGAAAAAATCTAAGAAACTTCTCTGCTCACAGGTTAAGATCGGAAGCGAAGTAAAACAGATCGTATCCGGAATTAAGAAACATTACTCTGCAGAAGAGATGGTAGGCAAGAAGGTTATGGTTCTTGTGAACTTAAAACCTGCAAAACTTGCCGGAGTATTATCTGAGGGTATGTTACTGTGCGCGGAAGACGCAGAAGGTAATCTGGCACTTATGACACCGGAGAAGAATATGCCGGCCGGTGCAGAGATCTGCTAATGTAAGTATAGAAAGATACAAAGAAACTGGTTGATAATAGTTGGCTTTGTATATGAAAGAATGAAAATGAGGACGGAGGATTTTTGGAATCACCGTCCTTGTTTGATATATATCTCCAATATCCGACATCTATATACAGTATCTGTCACACAAGTTATCCACATGATGTGGATAAGTATGTGGAAAACCTTGGGATAAGGGTGGGATAACCGTGAAATTCCTTGGGATAACGTGTGGAAAAGATGGGATAAATATTGGGATACTGGGGACAGAACATTTTTGATTTGGGACGGAGGATTTAAGACATTATTTTTGAAAATCCTCCGTCCCCGGAGGGATATATGATATTTGATACACATGCACATTATGACGATGAGCAGTTTAATGAGGACAGAGTAGAATTGCTGAATTCTATGGAAGAGCAGGGCGTTGGAACAATTGTAAATGTCAGTGCAGCATATAATTCCTGCAGGAAGGTTATTGCACTTGCAAAGGAATATCCATTTGTATATGCGGCAGTCGGGATTCATCCGGATGAGGTCGGCTGCCTGAATGAAGAGAACTTTGCACAGATGAAAGAGCTGTTTAAAGAGGAGAAAGTGGTTGCGGTAGGCGAGATCGGTCTGGATTATTACTGGGACAATGAGCCGAGAGAAGTGCAGAAAAAATGGTTCATACGGCAGCTGGAACTGGCAAGAGAGTTGGATCTTCCGGTTCTGATCCACAGCCGGGAGGCAGCGGCAGATACCATGGAGATTATGAAGGAGCATGCGAAAGGACTAAGCGGCGTGATCCATTGTTATTCTTATTCAAAAGAAATGGCACAAGAATATATCAAGATGGGATTTTACATCGGCGTTGGCGGAGTGGTAACGTTCAAGAATGCGAAGAAGCTGAAAGAAGTAGTGGAAAATATTCCGCTGACGTCAATTGTACTCGAGACGGACTGCCCGTACATGGCGCCGGAACCAAACCGTGGAAAACGCAATAATTCTGCTTATATCCGTTATGTGGCAGAGAAGATTGCGGAATTAAAGGGCATTACGTATGAAGAAGTAGTCGAACAGACGGAGAAAAATGCAAGAGAGATGTACCGGTTATAGCAAAAAGCAGGGGAGATATCGGAAAAACAACGATATCTTCCTTGTTTATTAAGCCGTATAAAGTTCCGTACGCATTCCAGCATCCAGCGTCCGGTAATCACTCAGGAGATCCACCGCAGTAATGAATCAATATACAGGCAGACACCGGGAGATGGGACGTACCGCAGACAGCATGGACATCTCTTTTTGGCGTTCCGTGAAATTCGAATTTCCTATTGTCATATAAAACTACTTATGTTAACTTAATCTTACGCAGTCGTCAATCTGACAGACTGCAAAAGTATCTATCAACCAATCGGTAATTATTTCTTTCGCTCTATATTCAGAGCAGATAATCCGATGAAAGCAAAAAAGAGGAAAATCGTTTGAAAGAATGTTTCAGGCAGCTCTAAGAATCTGAGGTATTTGCGGAGAACATTTGGTAAACTTCTGCTTTTCTAAGATATACTCCTGTGTTAAAATATGCTTAGGCAGAGAATTCTTTACTTCAAACGATACTTTATCTTACAAAAGAAGGGAGAATTCTATGAGAAGAAACCAGAAAAATGTAACAGAAGATGACTTTATTATGCTTCCGACGGTGGATTTTTGTTTCAAAGAATTGATGCAAAATGAAAATATCCGGAAAGGAATCGTAGCGGCTTTGCTAAAGCTTCACCCGGAAGACGTAGAAAAAACAGACCTCATGCCTACAATATTACAAAAACAGTATGAGGATGATAAATACGGAATTTTGGATGTTCGGGTGAAGTTAAAAAACGGTGTACAGATAGACTTTGAGATGCAAGTCGTCTACTACGACTACTGGGCGAACCGGTCGGCGTATTATCTTGGAAAAATGTATGTGGATCAGATCAGAGAAGGCGACAGTTATGACAGGCTGCAGAAGTGCATTCAGGTAAGCATTCTGGATCATACTTATTTTCAGGATGATGAAAAGTGCTATCGTCGGATTGCATTGTGTGACACAGAGACAGGGAAAGAGTATACAGATCTGTTAGAGATGCACATACTGGAACTGTCCAAGCTTCCGCCTGAGCAGAAAAATGAGACAGATCTGTTACAATGGATGCGCTTTCTGGGCGGAAAATGCAGGGAGGATTTCAAGAAGATGGCAGAGAATAATTCTACTTTTGAAGAGGCATATGATGTATTAGACAGACTGAGTGCGGATGAGAAGAAACGGCTGGAATACAAAGCAAGGCAGAAAGCAATCAGAGATCATGACATTATGATGAAGACAGCAAAAAGACTTGGACTCGAGGCTGGAATTGCAGAGGGAAGAGAAAAGGGAATTGCAGAAGGAAGAGAACAGGAAAAACGCAATATTATTCGTGAAATGCTGCAGGATCACATTCCCGATTATAAAATTAAACAATATACAGGAGCAACAGATAAAGAGATTTCCGAGGAAAAGAGCCGGTTGTTTTAAATGTCTGCGCCTATTATTGGAAGGTAGTGAAATATACAGACCGTACATGATAAAAATTCTCGATAATCTGTTCCGCATATGAAACAGCCAGAAAAGCCCGAAAAATGGGGAAAAGCAAGACCGTGGATTTTAATCAGTGCGCCGGCTATCTTGAAGAATAAATATTTTTACTTTGTAGCAGCATTGTTTATCTTGGCACTTAGCATTGCGTCAGGTAACGGATCTATGACCGTATATTATTGTGGAAATATCTTAAAAGATATGGATATGATGACACCACTTTCCATTGCACTGACACTTCCGGTTATTATTGGAAACTGTTTCGTACCTGCGATTGTTAAGAAAATAGGACATCAGAAAACGCTAATCCTCAGTTCGATTCTGATGCTGGTCGGATTTCTGATCGTAGCAATTAACCCTCACAGCGGAACATTTGCCATCGTCGGAACGCTCGTAAGAGGATTTGGAAATGGAGCAATCTTCGCTTGTGGATTTGCATTAGCAGCCATAGCAAGCTTACCGGGCATATGAGAATCTTCCATCCCCGTTTATATTTTCTTTATACATATTTCATTTTTTATCGCTGTCAATCCTGGCCAAATTATTGTATAATGAGGAATAATCGAGAAACCATATAACAGATACGGGAGGGTCTATGAAGGAACCAACGTTAGGAAATCCGCAGAATACCATCGAGGTTCTGCAGAAATATAATTTTTCATTTCAGAAAAAATTCGGTCAGAATTTCCTGATCGATACACATGTATTAGATAAGATCATACAGTCGGCAAATATCACGAAGGATGATATGGTACTGGAGATCGGACCGGGAATCGGTACGATGACGCAGTATCTGGCGCAGGCGGCGGGCAAAGTGATTGCAGTGGAGATCGATAAGAACCTGATCCCGATCCTGGAGGATACATTAAGCGGATATGACAATGTACGTGTCATCAATGAAGATGTATTGAAGCTGGATCTTAAGAAGCTTGCAGACGAAGAGAACAACGGAAAGCCGGTCAAAGTGGTGGCGAACCTGCCATATTATATTACGACGCCGATCATCATGGGACTTTTTGAAAATGAGGTTCCGGTAGAGAGTATCACTGTCATGGTGCAGAAAGAAGTTGCGGACCGTATGCAGACCGGACCGGGTAATAAGGACTATGGCGCACTGTCATTAGCAGTACAGTATTATGCCGACCCGTATATTGTGGCAAATGTTCCGCCGAACTGTTTCATGCCGAGACCGAAGGTAGGATCAGCGGTTATACGCTTGACCTGTCATCAGGAGAAACCGGTACAGGTGCAGGATGAGAAGCTGATGTTCAACATTATCCGTGCATCTTTCAACCAGAGAAGGAAGACACTGGCGAACGGTCTGAAGAATGCGGCGACATTAGATTTTACAAAAGAAGAAGTGGAAGCAGCGATTGATGCACTTGGAAAGGGTGCAAGTGTGAGAGGTGAGACACTGACACTGGAAGAATTCGCAAGATTGAGTGATTTATTATCTCCATATAAGAAAGGATGATGACGATGGACAGAAAAGAAGGGCAGACACTATTTGAGGTAACACCGGAAATCAGCCATTTTGCAGAACTTTGCGAGAAGAATAATGCGATAGACAAAGAGCTGTATACGAAGTACGAAGTCAAACGGGGACTCCGTGACCTGAACGGAAAAGGTGTCCTTGCGGGACTTACGAACATTTCCGATGTATGTGCGAAGAAGATCGTGAACGGAGAGGAAGTGCCATGTGCAGGAAATCTTTACTATCGTGGCTACAATATCAAAGATCTGGTGCAGGGGTTTCTGAAAGATAAGCACTATGGATTTGAGGAAATCGCCTATCTGCTGTTATTCGGTGAACTTCCGGATAAGACGCAGCTGCAGACATTTCATGAGACACTGGTGGAAAGACGGACATTGCCGCCGACATTTGTCCGTGATGTGATCATGAAAGCGCCAAGCCGTGACATGATGAACAGCCTGTCGAGATCGATCTTAAGCCTGTACACGTATGATCCTCATGCAGACGATACGTCGATTCCAAATGTACTGCGTCAGAGCCTGAATCTGATCAGTCAGTTCCCGATGCTGATGATCTATGGTTATCATGCATATAATTACCGTATGGGAGAAGATCTCTTCATCTATGCACCGTCACCGGAATTATCAACAGCAGAGAATATACTGATGATGCTGCGTGAGAATAAGAAATATACGAAATTAGAGGCAAAGATTCTGGATATGGCACTTGTCCTTCATATGGATCACGGCGGCGGTAACAATTCTACATTTACAACGCATGTGGTAACATCATCCGGAACGGATACTTATTCGACGATCGTGGCTGCTATGGCATCCTTAAAAGGACCAAAGCACGGGGGGGCAAATGTCAAAGTAACCCAGATGTTTGACGATATGATGGAAAAAGTCAGTGACTGGGAAGATGATGATGAGGTACGCCGGTATCTGACCGATCTGTTGGATAAGAAGGCATTTGACCGGAAGGGACTGATCTACGGAATGGGGCATGCAATCTATTCCGTATCTGACCCGAGAGCCGATATTTTTAAGAAGTTCGTTAAGCAGCTTGCAAGAGAAAAGGGCTGTGAGAAGGAATATGCACTGTATGAAAAGGTAGAGCACATGGCACCGGAGGTCATCGCAGAAAAGCGTAAGATATACAAAGGTGTAAATGCAAATGTCGATTTCTACAGCGGACTTGTATATAGTATGCTGGATCTTCCACCGTCACTTTATACACCGATCTTTGCGGCAGCGCGTATCGTTGGATGGAGTGCACACCGTCTGGAAGAGCTTAAGAATGTAGATAAGATCATTCGTCCGGCGTACAAACCGCTGGCCGAATACAAAGAGTATGTCAGAATGGATGATAGATGATGAAACATGAATTTTATTATACATCCAGAGATTCCGTGACAAAGATCCATGCGATCGAATGGCTTCCGGATAGAGAGATAAAAGGTGTCTTACAGATATGTCATGGAATGGTGGAGTATATTGACCGTTATGATGAATTTGCCGAATTTATGTCGGAGCACGGGTATTATGTAGTCGGGCATGATCATCTGGGACATGGGAAATCCATACAGACAGAAGCTGATCTGGGATATTTTGATGAACGGAAAGGTAATCAGTATGTGATCGGAGATATTTATCAGCTGCAGGAGATGACACGGAAAAAATATCCGGATGTGCCGTATTTTATGCTGGGGCACAGTATGGGGTCATTCCTGTTGAGACAGTATCTGACGATGTATGCGGGGGGCCTTGCGGGAGTTGTCATTATGGGAACCGGTCATCAGGGAATGCTGACGCTTTGTGCGGGAAGGATGATCTGCAGGATCATTGCAGCGTTCAAAGGATGGAAATACAGAAGTACATTTGTGGATAGTTTGAGTTTTGGAGGTTTCAATAAGAAATTTGAACCTGGTGAGACATCGAAGGAATGGATCACATCCGATAAGAAAAAACGAGATGAATATGTGAGGGATCCGCTGTGTTCCTATACATTTACACTGGGAGCCTATTATCAGATGTTTACCGGTATGAAGGTTCTGGTACGGAAAAGAAGCATGAAACGGATTCCGAAGACACTTCCGGTGCTCTTTACGGCAGGAGCCGATGACCCGGTAGGGGCTTTCGGAAAGAATGTGATCAGAGTCTATGAGAAATATAAAGATGCCGGGATCAAAGATGTGTCGATCCATCTGTATGAAGGCGACCGGCATGAGATCTTGAATGAGGTGGACCGGCAGAATGTGTATCAGGATATCCTGGCGTGGATCGAGGAAAAAAATCGCAGATAAAACTGTTAAATGAATAAAATGTGGAAGAAAAATCCGCACAAATTGAGGAAATGTTAAGATTTTCAGTGTCTGTGCGGATTTTTTATACCAAAGTATGCAAGATATGAAATCTGAAATTCCAATTTACCTCCAGCTCCGCAACCAGATCGTAAAGGGTATTGGAAAAGGAGAATTTGAAGAAGGCGAACTTCTTCCAACCGTCCGACAGATGGCAGCAGTTTTAAGATCACATCCGGTTACACCAATACGGAGAAAAAGAGGATATAAAATCCGTAAAATTATTAAAAAATGGGCTTCCGAAGGAACATTTTAGTAAAACCAATGGTTCGGCTGATGAAAAACAGTTGCTTGGAAAATTTGACGGAGCAGAATCGGGAAAATGCCGGATGTATGTGTGGCTGGAACAATCAGAAGTCATACAGATTAAGACAAAGAAATATACGGTATTCATGAATAATAAGGATAAAGACCAGACGACTGCCTGGTATGAACAATTAAAAAAAGCGGAGCCATAAAAGCATCCGCAGAAATTACCGGTAAAATGGACCGCCAGAAGTGACCTTCTGGTGGCCTTTACTTTATGAGGGGGGCGATAGTTGTTATCCAACTATCTGAAAGTATTATAATCAAGAAATGTGAAAAAAGTATGTTTATTTTATAAAAAAACGCAACAAAAAACTCTCCTTTTCGGAGAGCTTTTTGTTGTTGTTATAATTACTAAAGGAATGAGAGTAAAGTGTACACCGGAGAGTGATTCCGGTGTTTTACTTTATGAGGGGGGTGATAGTTGTTGCTTATCAACTATCTGATATATAGTATAGACAAAAAATATGTCTAAAGTATGTTAAAAACATAAAAGAATTCGAAAAAATCTTAACTAAAAATGAAGAAGACAAAAACAGATTCTAAAGAGCGGAAAGTAAAGGACAGCATTCAGAGTATTTGCGTAAATGAGCAGTTACGATATCAAAGAATTCACCGGAGGTTGGTTTCAGAGTTAAAGGGCGTAATGCAATTTTTTCGAGAAGCGGTCTGTTTCCGTGCTCCCAACAGACCTTGATGACAGTGCGGATATCACGTTCAACACTATAACTTGTCGTATTATAGTGACGTGCGATGTCTGGATAAAGATACTTACTGACGAAAAGAAGGTAGTTTTCATCAGACAGACAAAGACGTATACCATAAATGAGATATTCATAGCCACGGTAAGTTGCACCAATACCAAGAGAGCGAATAAGATATTCTATTTCTGGTTCATGCATAATATGCCATCTTCTTTCTAAAAATTTTGTTTGGAAGAATCCGACAAGATGAAAATCCCACGGAGTATGAAAAAATAAAAAAGATTCTTAAATCACCAGGGATTATTATATAGAAAAAATATCTTTACGAAAATATGGTTTATTGTTTTTAGACATAATATTAGCAGTTTCTATTTTAGACGACAGAACGGATAAAGAGCATATTTTCATAATATCTTAAGAATTTACAAGACCAGGACTTAAAAATTAGTTGATATTCTTGTATAGTATAAGGGAGGTGATGAGAAATGTACAACGTACTTGTATGTGATGATGATAGAGAGATTGTAGAAGCAATAGAGATATACCTGTCGCAGGAAGGATATAAAGTGTTAAAAGCCTATGACGGTGAGGAAGCGTTAAAAGTGCTGGACAGGGAGAAGGTGGATCTTCTGATCATTGATGTGATGATGCCGAAGCTGGATGGAATACGGGCAACACTTAAGATCCGAGAAGAAAATGCTCTTCCTATTATAATTTTATCTGCAAAATCAGAAGATGCGGACAAAATTCTTGGGTTGAATGTCGGGGCAGATGATTATGTGACAAAGCCTTTTAATCCGTTGGAACTGGTGGCCAGGGTGAAATCTCAGCTTCGCAGATATACACAGCTGGGGGCAATGACCGAGAAAAAAGAGAATATTTACGAAACGGGCGGACTTATGATCGATGATGATCGTAAAGAAGTTACTGTTGATGGAGAAAGTGTGAAGCTGACTCCGATTGAATATCGTATTCTCCTTTTTCTTGTGCAAAATCAGGGCAGAGTTTTTTCTATTAATCAGATTTATGAGAACATTTGGAATGAAGAAGCAATCGCAGCAGATAACACGGTAGCTGTTCATATTCGCCATATCAGAGAAAAGATTGAGATCAATCCCAAAGAGCCACGCTACCTCAAAGTAGTATGGGGACTTGGGTATAAAGTGGAAAAGATCTGAAATTCTGCCATGGAAAGTGGATAATCCCGGCACTTCCGGAAGGGCATTTATACAGAAAGGAAATGGAGTAATATGAAAAAAAGATGGTATAAAAAAAGTGGACTGAAAGGCCTGATGGTTTGTCTGACGATAGTTGCTCTGGTCGTAGGCTGTGTCTGCGGTGGCGCATCGATATGGCTTATGAGCAAGGGCATTCGTCCGATGGACAGCCGTAAATATGTAGACTCTGAGAGATTTACGGAAAACATGTACGAAACATCGCATACGATCCTGGAAGCACTTGGCGAAACGGAGATTTTAAATGAAAGCAGTAAGGAAGATCTGGTCGATCTTACAGAGCTGAAAGAAGGTAAAAGTCTCTCAAATAAAAATACATCCGGGCTTGCATATAAAGCCGGTGATCTGACAGAGTGGTCAAAGGGTTCCTGGGACAGAAGTGTGAATGTCCTGATCTGCAGAAGACCGGACAGCAGTGATTATTATATGTACTATAATGATTTTGCGGATAAGATCATCAGTGGAGAGCTGAAGTTTGTCTGGGGAAGTGATGAAGAAAAGCTAAGCCAGGAATATACAAAGGATATATTATCGATGCTTTCCGGAGAAGAATATGCTTACTATGATGATGGATATAACTATTCCGGAATTCGCATGGATGATGTAGAGTATGTAGAAGATGCAGATGGAAATGTTGTTTATACAAATATCTGGAATTATGAACCAAGTGGAAACAATGATGCGGCACTGAAAGAGGAATACAAACCAGACGGGGCAGACAGTATCCTTGATATTGTGAATAACAATAAAGAATGGAACGGAAATCTTCAAAAAGCATATCAGTATTTGTATGCAGCACTGGTAAAATACAATAATGCTGTGGATTCTAAAGATGTATTGGATGCGTATGCGCAGGGAAATACAAATTATAAGTATCTTTACGTAGATACAAAAACAAAAAAAGTATATAGCAATATAAAGTCAGTGACTTTCTCCAACTATAAGAAGATAATGACCGATATTGTGGACAGCAATGAGGCGTTCATGGTTATTGAACCGAAACAGCAGGACTGTATGGTGGGAATGGAAAACACTTTAGATCAAACGCTGGCATACTGGCAGCAAATGATCGAAAATTCTGGCCCGGCAGGAGAAAATTATATTTACTGTATTTCAGCGGATTCTGCGTTTCCTGTACTGGACTATGTTGCACAGGAGAAAACATATTACGATAAATTTGAACCATGGATCATGCCACTGCTCATTTTGACTGGTGTGGGATTTATTCTGGCACTTATCGGTCTGGTAATCCTGACGATCGCAGCAGGAAAGACAAATAAAGATCAGGAAGTGCATCTGAATTTCTTTGACCGGTGGTATACAGAAATCGCGGCATTGCTAGTATTTGGAATCTGGATCTATGGAGTTGCGATCATGATGCAGATGATGGATTCGGGAGATATGCGAATGGCAGGTTATCTGGTCGGAATGGGAATCTTGGGCATCTGGAGCGGCGCATGGTTCCTCATGGGATGGCTCAGTCTGGTACGTCGTATTAAGGCGAGATCAATCTGGCGGGACAGCGTACTCAGACATGTCCTGCTTTTTATCAGAAAGATTTTTTCGAAATTTGCGGATATGATTGTTTTTCTGAGTAATAATACGGTCAGCAGAATAAAGACGATCGTGGCATTTGGTGTATTTGTATTTTTGCTATTTATGGCGACAGGATTATTTGTTGGCGCAGATATTCCATTTTTCCTTCTGGTGTTTGTAGTGACCTGCTGGGTAGCTCTTTATTATCTGCTCAAAAAAGCCTGGGGAAGAGAGCAGATCATAGCTGGTCTGAAAAAAATCACGGATGGTGACCTTCAATACAAGATTCCAACAGAGAAGCTTTCTGGAGAACAGGAGATGGTAGCAGATTATATCAACCATATCGGTGAAGGCCTGGACGCAGCGGTAGAGAACAGCCTTAAAAATGAACGTATGAAAACGGAACTGATCACCAATGTTTCTCATGATATCAAGACTCCGCTTACTTCAATCATCAATTATGTAGATCTTTTGAAGCGTGAAAATCCGGAAGATCCGAAGATCAGGGGATATCTGGAAGTGCTGGAAAACAAGGCACAGAGACTTAAAGTACTGACTGAGGATGTTGTAGAAGCATCTAAAGCCAGCACCGGCAATATTGCACTGGAAATGACAGATCTGAATTTTATTGAACTGGTACATCAGGTGATTGGTGAATTCGAAGAGAAATTTGAAGAAAGAAATCTGACGATGGTGGTTCATTTCGATGAGGAAGAAGCAATCATCTGTGCCGATGGACGCAGACTCTGGCGAGTACTGGAGAATGTTTTTGGAAACGTATCGAAATATGCAATGGAAAATACGAGAGTCTATGTAGACGTAAAAGTTGACCGACCGAATGTGCAGCTTTCTCTCAAAAATATCTCCGCACAGCCACTGAACATTTCTGCAGAGGAATTAACAGAGCGATTTATCCGGGGGGATGTTTCACGAAATACCGAAGGAAGCGGCTTGGGACTGTCGATCGCGAAGGATCTGGTACAGCTCCAGGGTGGAGAGTTCAGATTGTATCTCGATGGGGATCTGTTTAAGGTGACGATTGAATTTAAGATGAAATAATAATAAAAGACCTTGTTCTGAATGATGTCAGAAGGAGGTCTTTTGTCGATTTTCAGATCAGCATATACTCCACATTATGTGTTTTGAGGCAGTCGGAGATCAGGTTCAGGGTTTTGCGCTGAGGATCTTTCTGGAGTTCAATTTCTTTGGACTTTTCGGACAGATGTCGGGTATTTAACATTGTTTTATACCTGTATCCGGTCTGCTACTTCATTTCCAACTGCCAGCCGGCGGTTATTGCTTCCGATGATCAGCCACTCGCGGCATTTCTGAATAACCTGGATGGTGCTGCCTTCTTTGATGTCCATGTTTCTCATAGTTTCAAGGATTTCCGGAACACCGAACATCCATTTAATGGTACAGGTATCGCCTGTGTTTGTCTGTGATAAAGCTTGCATAAAAATCCCTCCTTTTGGGAAAAATAGAAATAGTTAGTGTCAGATAATTTAGGGACTGTTTCTTGAATTTATAATACAACTCAGAATATATGTTCGTCAATTGGAACATCAGGTAGTCAATTCTCATGTTAGATAGAGGATGCTGACAGGAGGTAGTGTGTGCTAAATATGTAGGATTATGCATATTTATGGCATCGAAATTCACAGTTTACAAATATAGGCAAATATGCTACTATTTCTAAAGAAGCGGAAACATGAATTTCCGCAGAATATAAGCAAACTCAACGAACAAGAGAGTACATTTGTTGGCCACATTACAGAGAATTCCCCGATGGAAGAATTGCTATTCTATGAGTAGAAGAGTAGTGCAGAATGAAAAAGAATCATTCGATTCCTGTGGCTGAGAGGGAAGTGCAGGTGCAGATGGAAGATGGCTTGGGAGAGGTGCAGTCGAGATGAGATTCACATTCAGACTGCAACAGGACCGCCTGTTATAGCGGAAGGGTATCATGACAGCGACAGATCATCATAGAAATGATTGGAATGTCAGACTGGAATCGCACCCGATGAGGTTTCTGACCGCGAGGCAGGAACGAACAGAAGTGGTAACACGGGCAGGACTCGTCTTCTCTATATAGAATAGAGAGGGCGTTTTTTTATACCCAAGGACTGCGGAAGCAGCGTGCTGCGTAGCAATCCGTTGAGTATTATTAAATTTCATATTCAGGAGGAGATAAAATGGACAAGCAGAAGTATTATATTACAACCGCGATTGCCTATACATCCGGTAAACCGCATATCGGCAATACCTATGAGGTCGTATTGGCAGATGCGATCGCACGTTACAAGAGACAGGAAGGATACGATGTATTTTTCCAGACAGGAACTGACGAGCATGGACAGAAAATTGAATTAAAAGCAGAAGAAGCAGGTGTTACACCAAAGGAATTTGTAGATAACGTATCCGGGGAGATTAAGAGAATCTGGGATCTGATGAACACTTCTTATGACAAATTTATCCGTACAACGGATGATTATCATGAGAAAGAAGTACAGAAGATATTCAAGAAACTGTATGACCAGGGAGATATTTACAAAGGACACTACGAAGGAATGTACTGTACTCCATGCGAATCCTTCTTCACAGAATCCCAGCTTGTAGATGGAAAATGTCCGGACTGCGGACGCCCGGTACAGCCTGCAAAAGAAGAAGCATACTTCTTCAAGATGAGCAAATATGCAGACAGACTGATTGAATATATCAATACACATCCGGAATTTATCCAGCCGGTAGCACGTAAGAATGAGATGATGAACAACTTCCTTCTTCCGGGACTTCAGGATCTTTGTGTATCCAGAACTTCTTTTAAATGGGGAATTCCGGTAGACTTTGATCCGAAGCATGTTGTTTATGTATGGCTTGATGCACTTACCAACTATATCACTGGTATCGGATATCACTGTGATGGTGAAAGCGATGAAATGTTCAATAAGAACTGGCCGGCAGACCTTCATCTGATCGGAAAAGATATCATCCGTTTCCATACGATTTACTGGCCGATCTTCCTGATGGCACTTGGACTTCCGCTTCCGAAACAGGTATTTGGACATCCGTGGCTTCTTCAGGGCGATGGAAAGATGAGTAAATCAAAAGGAAATGTACTCTATGCAGATGAACTCGTAGATTTCTTTGGCGTAGATGCGGTTCGTTACTTTGTTCTGCATGAGATGCCGTTTGAAAATGATGGCGTAATCTCCTGGGAGCTGATGGTAGAAAGACTGAATTCCGATCTTGCCAATACACTTGGAAACCTTGTAAACCGTACCATTTCTATGACAAACAAATATTTTGGCGGTACAGTTACTGATAAAGGTGTGACAGAAGAAGTAGATGCAGATCTGAAAGCTGTGACAGAAAATACACCAAAGGCAGTAGAAGCAAAAATGAAGGAGCTGCGTGTAGCAGATGCAATCACAGAAATCTTCAATCTGTTCAAACGCTGCAACAAATATATCGATGAGACCATGCCGTGGGCACTGGCAAAAGAAGAAGACAAGAAGGATCGTCTGGAAACAGTTCTGTGGAATCTGATCCAAAGCATTTCCGAAGGTGCAAAACTGCTTGAATCTTTCATGCCGGAAACAGCTGAAAAGATCCTGGCACAGCTTGGTGGCGGACATGTGGTAGAAAAACCGGAAATCCTGTTCCAGAGACTCGACCTGGAAGAAGTCATGAAAAAAGTAGAAGAGCTTCATCCAAAGGTTAAAGAAGAAAAGGAAGAGGAAGAAGAAGGAATCGACATCGAAGCAAAACCGGAGATCACTTTTGAAGATTTTGAAAAGATGCAGTTCCAGGTAGGCGAGATCATTTCCTGCGAAGCAGTCAAGAAATCCAAGAAGCTTCTCTGCTCCCAGGTTAAGATCGGAAGTCAGGTAAAACAGATCGTTTCCGGAATCAAAGCACACTATACACCGGAAGAAATGGTAGGTAAGAAGGTTATGGTTCTTGTGAACCTGAAACCTGCAAAACTCGCCGGAGTGCTTTCAGAAGGTATGCTGCTCTGCGCAGAAGATGCAGATGGTAATCTTGCGCTGATGACACCGGAGAAGAAGATGCCGGCAGGAGCAGAGATCTGTTAATTAAATGATTGGATAAATAAAAACGAGGAGAAGAATCCAGGATCTGGAAACTTCTCCTCAATTTTTAATGTTGAGAATTGTCTGATTTTTTTTCATCTGTGATACTTTCTTCGCTGTTCAGCTTTGATTCTAAACCTGCATTCTTTTCTTTCAGTGTGGCAAGCTGGTGATTCAGCTCCAGATTTTGTGAGTACAGTTTTTTGTTCGATTGTTTGAGTGTATGTATTCTGCACATAGAAAAAATAAGGAGAATAGCAAGTACAATAAGAGTAACATCTTTCCACATTATTTTATTTTTCATAAACCTTTCCCTCCCGTTGCATCCTTTTTGCTGTGTAATAATTATACAGCAAACTCGAAAATTTACCACTGGCAAAGTGCTATATTTTATAGAACAAATAGAGCGAAAATTAGTGAAAAAGAAAAGAACCGGATAATTTCCGATTCTCTTCTTTTGCAAGTAATCTTTAAGTTTACAGAATATCAATATATTCTCCGGCAAGTGCTTTGTTCATACTTCTTACAGCACAGAATTTTCCGCACATACTGCAGGTATCGCTGTGGTCATCTTCTGGTTTACGACTGTCACGGATTGCCTTTGCTGTTTCAGGATCGAGAGCGCAGGCGTACTGTGCATCCCAGTCAAGAACACGGCGTGCATCTGCCATCTTGTCATCGATATCACGTGCATGCGGGATACCTTTTGCAATATCAGCGGCATGGGCTGCAATCTTAGAAGCAATGATTCCCTGTTTGGTATCTTCTACGTTTGGAAGAGCAAGGTGTTCTGCCGGTGTAACGTAGCAAAGGAAAGCAGCTCCGCTCATAGCGGCAACAGCTCCACCGATGGCAGCTGTGATATGGTCATATCCAGGAGCGATATCAGTAACAAGAGGTCCAAGTACATAGAACGGTGCGCCCATGC
>ENA-OPBZ01000701-OPBZ01000701.1-human-gut-metagenome-genome-assembly--contig:-NODE-701-length-16646-cov-3.113857_pt1 | contig 16646 bp, 13 predicted proteins | sample MGYA00241072_ERZ501459 | MGnify/ENA primary metagenome ERZ501459 (study PRJEB25962, sample SAMEA2042632) | human gut metagenome | biome: human gut; feature: human-associated habitat; material: faeces...
TCGCCCAAGCAATGTGTCGTCCGCTAAATGATCGACGATAAACGTACGCGCTTCCATCGAAGCAATATGTTCAAAGTGCGCCGTCATAGCAGAGCACCTACCTTCGGAAACAGCTCAAGGTCTTCTGACGATGTCTGGCCCACAAGTTCGACGAACCGCACACTTGGGTACAGCGGCGTGATCAAGAACGGCGCGGACAATGCCTTTATCGTGGCGGATACTGCCAAGAATGCGGACAAGATTTTTCTGCACCGCGGCGAAGTGACCCGCGGCATTATCAGCGTGGGTGATACGGTACAGGCGGAGATCAATGCCGAGCGCCGCCGCAGCATTATGCGCAACCACACGGCTGCGCACCTATTACAGGCTGGCCTGCGCCAGGTGCTGGGCACCCATGTGGAGCAGGCCGGTCAGCTGGTGGATGAGCGAGAAGTGCGCTTTGACTTTACCCACTTTAACGCCATGACCCGGGATGAGCTGCTGAAAGTGGAGCACCTGGTTAACGCCTTTATTATGGGCGCCCACCCGGTAGAGAGCATGGAGATGCCCATTGATGAGGCCAAGAAGCTGGGGGCGATGATGCTCTTTGGCGAGAAGTACGGCAACATTGTGCGCGTGGTCAAGGCCGGCGATTTCTCCACCGAGTTCTGCGGTGGTACCCATGTAAGCAACAGCGGCCAGATCGGCCTGTTCCATATTGTCAGCGAGGCCTCTGTGGCCTCCGGCGTGCGCCGCATTACGGCACTCACCGGCAGCAATGTACTGGCGCATATTTATCAGGCGGACGGTATGCTGTCCGGCGCTGCGGCAATGCTGAGGAGCGCCGTTCACGACCTGCCGGAAAAGCTGGCCGCCTTGGCAGACAGCGATAAGGCCAAAGATAAGGAGATCAAGAGCCTGAAAGAGGAATTGGCGCACTTAAAGAGCGCAGACCTGTTCGCCGCACCAGTTGACCTGGACGGCCTGGCATTCTATACCGCCACTTTGACGGATGTGGCTCCGGACGCGCTGCGTTCTATGGGCGATGAATTAAAGAACAAAGGCGACAATGTGGTGGCTGTTGTGGCCGGTGTTAACGGCGAAAAAGCCAATATCGTTGCCGTCTGCGGCAAGGAAGCCATTGCCCGCGGCGTAAAGGCCGGCGATGTGGTGCGTGAGATTGCCAAGCTGGCCGGCGGTGGCGGCGGCGGTCGCCCGGACAGCGCCATGGCCGGTTGTAAGAATGTAGACAAATTGCCGGATGCAATGGCTCAGGCTGCTGCGCTGGTACGGGATATGATCCAGTAAGGAGCAATGCAAATGTGTGTGTTTTGTGAGATCGTCAGCGGCAATATTCCCTCCACCAAGGTGTATGAGGATGATCAAATCCTGGCCTTTAAGGATCTGAACCCGGTGGCACCGGTGCACTTTCTTGTGGTGCCTAAAGCACATATTGAGAATGTGAACGCCATCACGGCAGACAACAGTGCCGTGGTTGCCCATATTTTTGAAACGATCCCGCAGATCGCAGCGTCCCAGGGGATTACCTCTTACCGGGTGATCTCCAACTGTGGGGCGGATGCAGGGCAGAGTGTGATGCACCTGCATTTTCATGTGATCGGCGGTACGGAACTGGGGGAGAAGATTTTATGAGTGACGCGTATTATACCTTACATATTGCCGGGCTGGAGCGGCAGTTAAAGCGCTTCCCCGTGTCTGACAGTATGGACATTGCGGCCTTTATCTTTTTTGGCGATGTGGAGTTAACCAAGGCTTGCGCTGAAGAGCTGCTGAAAAAGGTACCGGAATTTGACTATATTGTGACGCCGGAGGCCAAGAGTATTCCGCTGGCTTACGAAATGAGCCGCCAAAGCGGCAAAAAATACATTGTGGCTCGCAAGGGCGTTAAGGTGTATATGGACCGACCGGAGAAGGTAACCGTCCATTCCATCACCACCCAAAAGGAGCAGACCCTGTACCTGGGTCATGAGGACGGCGATCTGCTGGACGGCAAGCGCGTGTTACTGTTGGACGATGTGATCTCCACCGGAGACAGCTTAAAGGCGCTGCAGCAACTGGTGGCTCTGTTCGGTGCAAATATCGTGGCTAGCGCCGCGCCCTTGGCTGAGGGCGACGCTGCCGATCGGAAAGACATTATTTACCTGGAAAAATTACCTTTGTTCTTCAAATAATAGAGCAGAGGTGGTCCTTTGGGAGGCATTCAAATGTTGTCAGATAAGAAAAAAGTGGCCATTGTAGGCGTTGGTATGGTAGGTATGAGTTTTGCTTATGCGCTGCTGAACCAGAATATTTGCGATGAGTTGGTACTGATCGACATCAACAAGGAGCGTGCTTGGGGCGAGGCTGCGGATCTGTCTCACGGCCTGCCCTTTGCGCCCAGTTCCATGAAGATCAAGGCAGGGGAGTACAGCGACTGCAGCGACGCAGATCTGGTTGTGATCTGTGCCGGTGCACCCCAGCTGCCCGGTGAGAGCCGCCGGGATTTGTTGCAAAAGAACTATAAGGTTTTCAGCTCCATTGTGCAGCCCATTATTGCCAGCGGCTTTAACGGCGTTTTCCTGGTGGCCTCTAACCCGGTGGATATTATGACTCAGGTGGTCTATACCTTGTCCGGCTTTCCGGCCAATCGAGTGGTGGGCTCCGGCACTTCGTTGGACAGCGCCCGCTTGCGTCATATGATGAGCGATTATTTCCATGTGAACCCCCGCAATGTGCACGCTTATGTGATCGGCGAGCATGGAGACTCGGAGTTTGTGCCCTGGAGCCAGGCGTTGATCAGCGTAAAACCTTTGGACGACTTTAAGGCCACACATCCTGCTCTGGATGAGGATATGAAGCAGATTGCCGTGGATGTAAAGGAGTCCGCTTATGCCATCATCAAGGCCAAGAAGGCCACTTATTACGGTATCGGTATGGTGTTGGCACGATTGACCCGTGCCATCCTTTTTGATGAGAATTCTATCTTTACCGTGTCTGCGTACCTGAAAGGGGAGTACGGTCAGCGGGGCATTTATATCGGCGTGCCTGCGGTGGTGAATCGCAACGGTGTGCGTGAGGTGCTCCAAATGGACTTGAATGAGGAAGAAAAAGCCAAGTTTGCCGCCTCTGCCGATGTGATCCACGAGATGATCGAGGAGATCGGTATGGACAGAGGATAAAGCTGTAATTAAATAAGATAGCCGCAGGCATTGCCTGCGGCTTTTTTGCGCCCCAAATGGCATAAAAACAAGGCATACACCTGCGGGCGTATACCTTGTTTTTATGTAAGGGTCATTCTTTGGTTTCGTCCACCAGGTAGGTGCCGCTTTCCAGCACCACCAGGGCGTACTGGCCGAATTTGTGATACCGTTTGACCTGCTGGGAAAAGGTGCGGTAGTCAGACACGGTATAGTCCATACCGTCGATCTTACGGATTTTGTTGCCGCCGCAGGCCACATACAGGTCGCCGTTGTACTGGCAGATATGCTGGGGGTTAACAAAGGTTTGGGCATCCTTGCCGCCAATGCGCAGGTCTACCTTCATATTTTGGCAGGCGTAGCGAATCACCGCATTCTCGCCGGGACAAACGCTCCAAAAATATTTCTCCTCCAGCGCCAGGTGCTTCACCGGGGCGTTGTGGTACTGGAACATACCGTTCCACTCCAGCGTGCCCTCTCGGTCAAAGATACCGGCCTCGCCGTTGGGGTAGATCACCAGCACCCGCCGGTCATAGAGCACCGCCGCGTCGCACTGAACAAAGTTGGGGATCGCGGTACTGATCTTTTGGAACGCAGAGCCAAATTTGCGCAGCAGGTAGGCGCTTTTGGTGATCACTTCCTGCTCGCCTGTGGCAAAGTTCACCACCGAGTAGTTCACCTTGTATTGGGCGTTGCCGGGCAGGGGGCGTTTCTCTACCAAAACCGCAGAATCCTTGTTGTAGGCAAACAGATCTACGATCTCTTTTGTGCTAATCTGTTTCACTGTGTTACCTCGCTTCGTCCTCTGCCAAAGAGGTGTTGGTTAGGTAGCCCAGGGTCATCAGACTGTCGTTCAGGTGCACATTCTCCACCAGCACCTCCGGGTGGGCCATGGCAATGTCGTAATTGCTAAAGTTCCAAAAGGCCCGCACGCCCAGGCGCACCAGCATATCCGTGATCTCCTGCATATCGCTGCCGGGAATACAGATTACGGCGCACACCGGCTGGTTATCAATGCAGAAGTTCTCCAAATAATTGATGTGGCGCACAGGAATGCCCTTGATCATGTTGCCGCAGATGGCCTCGTTCTTGTCAAAAATGCCAATGAGCTTAAAGCCGCTCTGCCGGATAAAGATCTTGTTGGATACCGCCTTACCCAGGTTGCCGGCACCGATCAAAATGGTTTTTAATTCCTTATCCACACACAGAATTTCGCCAATGCGCTTTTGCAGCTCCGGTACATTGTAGCCGTAACCCTGCTGGCCAAATCCCCCAAAGCTGTTAAAGTCGTGGCGAATTTGTGAGGCAGTCAGACCCATACGGTCCGCCAGCTCCTTGGAGCTGATGCGCACAATGCCATTGTCCTTAAGGCTCTGCAAAAATCGGTAGTATCGGGGCAGACGCTTGATGATGGACATGGATATATTTTCTCTTTTTTCCATAGGGTTCATCCCTCTCAAAAGAACGATTTTATTTGGTCATCCGGGTGATGGTGTCCATCACATAGTCGCCAAATTCGCTGCAGGTGCAGCCGTCCGCACGGCCGGTGATGACCAACTTCTTTTCTTCAAACATGCACTTGTCCAGCGCAGCCTCCAGAGCGTCCGCCTGCTTTTGGTACCCAATGTGGGACAGCAGCATAACGGTGGCACGCAGCATGGAGCAGGGGTCAGCGTACTGGCCGCGGCCCTCTTTGATCATGCGGGGTGCGGAGCCGTGAATGGCCTCAAACATCGCATACTTCTTACCGATGTTTGCAGAACCGGCAGTGCCGACGCCGCCTTGGAACTCGGCAGCCTCGTCGGTGATAATGTCGCCGTACAGATTGGGCAGCACAAAGACCTTAAAGTCCTTGCGGCGCATGGGGTCGATCAGTTTGGCGGTGGTAATATCTATATACCAGTCGTCGGTGACGATCTCCGGGTACTCCTGGCCAATCATCTGGGCAGTCTTTAAGAACTTGCCGTCGGTGGTCTTAATGATGTTTGCTTTGGTAATGATGGATACCTTGCCCTTGTGGTTCTTTTGGGCGTAGTCGTAGGCCAAGCGGGCAATACGCTCGCAGCCTTCCCGCGTGGCCACAGTAAAGTCCACGGCCAGGTCGTCAGTGATGTTCACGCCGTAAGAGCCGATGGCATAGCCGCCCTCGGTGTTCTCACGGAAGAAGGTCCAGTCAATGCCCTGCTCCGGCACCTTAACCGGGCGCATATTGGCAAACAGGTCTAGCTCTTTACGCATTGCCACATTGGCAGACTCCACATTGGGCCACGGATCCCCGGCGCGGGGCGTGGTGGTGGGGCCTTTCAAAATTACATTGCAGGCTTTCAGCTGGGCCAGCACATCGTCCGGAATGGCCTTGTTGCAGGCTGCACGGTTCTCAATGGTCAGGCCGTCGATCTCCTTAAACCGGATCTTGCCGCTGGCCACTTCGTCCTTCAGCAGGAAAGACAGCACGCGCTCGCTCTCCTTGGTAATGACGGGGCCGATACCGTCGCCGCCGCAAATACCGATCACAATGGTGTCCAGCGCGTCAAAGTCGGTAAAGTCCTTATCCTCGCGAATTCTCTTGGCGCGGGCCAGCTGGCTCTCCATCAGGGAGCGGAACTGTTCTACTGCCGCGTCAATGGCTTGTTTCTCATCAGTCATAACGGTTCTCCAATCTGTAAAATTGCTTATTTATTGCTCTCTCTGGTGTAGTCCAGCAGACCGCCGCACAGCAGCATGGCACGCTGACGGGCAGACAGGTGGCTGGCGTCCAGGGGGTATTCCTCATTCTTGGTCAGGTTCTTCAGTACCACCGGGGTGTTGTTCTCCATAGCGGTGCGAATGTCTGCCAGTTCCAGCTGATCCATCTGGTCAATGCGATCATAATCTGCCTCATTGGCAAAGGTGAAAGGCAGAATACCGGCGTTTACCAAGTTTGCCACATGGATACGGGCGAAGGACTTGGTGATGACCGCTTTAACACCCAGGTACAGGGGCACCAGTGCCGCGTGCTCACGAGAGGAGCCTTGGCCGTAGTTGGCGCCGCCGATGATGATGCCTTTGCCCTCGGCTTTAATGCGCTCCGGGAAGCTCTCATCGCACACGCCGAAGCAGAACTGACTCAGGTGCGGAATGTTGGAACGGTAGGGCAGGATCTTGGCGCCTGCGGGCATAATGTGATCAGTGGTGATATTGTCGCCCACTTTCAGCACAGCCTTAGCGGTAATGCTCTCCGGCAGCGGTTCGGTTTTGGGGAAGGGCTTGATGTTGGGCCCACGCAGTACCTCTATGCTGGCGGCTTCCTCCGGACTAGCCGGGGGCTCAATCATATTATCGTTAATGGTAAAGTGCTCCGGCATTTCCACCGTGGGAGCCTCGCCCAGATCCCGGGGATCGGTCAGATAACCGGTGAGGGCGGAAGCTGCCGCCACTTCCGGAGATACCAGGTAGATACCGGCGTCCTTTGTGCCGCTGCGACCCTCAAAGTTCCGGTTAAAGGTACGCAGGGAGATGCCGCCGCTGTTGGGGGATTGACCCATACCAATACACGGACCGCAGGCAGACTCCAGAATGCGGGCGCCGGCGCCGATCATATCGCCCAGTGCGCCGTTCATAGCCAGCATATTCAGCACCTGCTTGGAGCCGGGGGCAATGCAAAGGGAAACGGTGGGGCACACGGTTTTGCCTTTCAAGATCTTGGCAACTTTCATCATATCCACAAAAGAGGAGTTGGTGCAGGAGCCGATGGCTACCTGATCCACCTTGATCTTGCCGATCTCCTCGGTGGTCTTGACTTTATCGGGCATGTGCGGGCAGGCAGCCATGGGCTCCAGTGCGCACAGGTCAATATCGATCACTTCGTCATACTGTGCGTCCGGATCCGGCAGAATCTCCGTCCAGTCATCTGCGCGGTCCTGGGCTTTCAGAAACGCCAGGGTGATCTCGTCAGAGGGAAAGATGGAGGTGGTAGCGCCCAGTTCCGCACCCATGTTGGTGATGGTGGCGCGCTCCGGTACGGACAAGGTCTTTACGCCCTCGCCGCCGTACTCAATGATCTTGCCGACGCCGCCTTTAACGGTCATACGGCGCAGCACTTCCAGGATCACATCCTTGGCAGAGACCCAGGGCTTTAAGTAGCCGGTCAGATTGATGCGCGTCATGGTGGGCATGGGGATATAGTAGGTGCCGCCGCCCATGGCTACGGCCACATCCATACCACCTGCGCCCATAGCTAGCATACCGATACCGCCGCCGGTGGGGGTGTGGCTGTCAGAGCCGATCAAGGTTTTGCCCGGAATGCCAAAGCGCTCCAGGTGCACCTGGTGGCAAATGCCGTTGCCCGGGCGGGAGAAGTAAATGCCATGCTTCTTCGTCACGGTCTGAATGTATCTGTGGTCGTCGGCGTTCTCAAAGCCGGTTTGCAGGGTGTTGTGGTCGATGTACGCCACGGAGCGCTCGGTTTTGACCCGATCGACACCCATAGCCTCGAATTCCAGGTACGCCATGGTACCGGTTGCGTCCTGCGTAAGGGTTTGGTCAATTTTCAGCCCAATCTCCTGTCCGGGGATCATCTCACCCTCGACCAGGTGGGATTTGATCAATTTTTGTGCAAGTGTAAGACCCATTGTTCAAAAAACCTCCTGAGTTGTTCAAAGAATTGTCAAACCCCATTTTATAATAAATCGGCAGCAATGTCAATTAGAATAAAGATTTAATAATTAGATTTCATTATATTGTTGAATTTCTGCCCGCCTTATGCTAAAATTATCGTTGAATGTGGAGAAACGGGCATACTAATTCCGGGAGGAATGGTATGCCGCACACAAACGAGGATACAGAAAAGGAAATAGAGAACGAAGAAGCGCAGACGGAAGATCTGCAACCCAATTTGCAGACCGGCTCCATCACGGTACAGAAGGACGGCCATTTTATTCACTGCTTAACGGTGATCGGCCAGATCGAGGGCCACTATATTTTGCCCAGTCAAAATAAGACCACCAAATACGAGCACGTAATCCCGCAGCTGGTGGCCATTGAGGAAAGCGACGATGTAGAGGGTCTGCTGATTATTCTCAACACCGTGGGCGGCGATGTGGAGGCAGGGCTGGCCATTGCTGAGCTGCTGTCCACCATGCGAACGCCCACCGCCTCTCTGGTGCTGGGTGGCGGCCACTCCATCGGCGTGCCCCTGGCGGTGTCCTGTCGGCGCAGTTTTATTGTGCCCAGCGCCACCATGACGGTGCACCCGGTGCGTATGAACGGCCTGGTACTGGGCGTGCCCCAGACCCTGTCTTATTTTGAGAAAATGCAGGATCGGATTGTGCGCTTTATTGCGCATAATGCCAAGATCAGCGCAGACGATTTCCGTGCCCTGATGATGAAGACCGGGGAACTGGTGATGGATGTAGGCACGGTGCTGGACGGTGCCGGTGCTGTGGACTGCGGGCTCATTGACCAAATGGGCGGTCTTAGTGACGCACTTGCGTTTCTCAACCGCACCATTGAGGAGGAGCACCATGCTGTGGACTGTCATTAGCCAGGCGGATGTGTTCTACCAGGCGGCGCAGGGCAGCCGGGCGCCCCGCTCCAGTAACCCTTTTGACTACCTGAACAACGGGTACAGTCTGGAGGGCGCTTCTTTGTTCGGAGGGCAGGATCATGTGGTTTTTAACTGCGATATTTCAAGCCGTCGCACAGGCAGTCACCTGGGTACTCCCGGTGTCTGAAAGTGGGCATTCGGCGATCTTTCACGATTTTTCCGGTCGGTTCAGCGGCAATGGCAGCGAGCTGACCGGGCTGGTACATATTGGTATTGCACTGGGTATCTTCTTGGTGTTCATTAAGCTGTTTGTGCGGCTGTTTGGCGAGTTTATCGCCTTTTTCAAAGATGCGTTTGCAAAGCAAAATCCCTTTGTAAACCCCGGCGGTGCACGCCGGTTTATGTTCGGCACGGTGCTGGGCTTTTTGCCGATGGTTTTGCTGCTGGTGCCGGCAGGCAAGTACGGCAATGTGTACGGCCTGTTTCGCAGCATGGGTTATAACGGCACACTGCTGGACGAGGGTGTGTTTTTCGCCCTCACAGGCGGGCTTATTCTGCTGGCGCTGTTGCAAATGAAAAAGCACGGTCCCCAAAAGAATGTGGACTGGTACGCCGCTTTAATCTTGGGGTTTGCCGCTGCCTTTTCCCTGCCCATTGCCGGGCTGTCCTATATGGGCGCGCTATTCTGCCTGGGTGTGATGATGGGCGTGGCACGCAAAATCTCTTACCGCTTTGCGGCGGTGTCCAGCGTGCTGACCCTGTTGGTGCTGGGCGTGGTGGAAATTTGCACCTGCGTGACTTATGTAAATATCATTGCCGGTATTTTGGCGGTGGTAGTCAGCGCGGCGGTGACCTATTTTATGGTGAAGCTGATGCTGTGGATCTTGCACGGGGGCAAGCTTAAGGCGTTTGCCTATTACGATTTTGCCCTGGCCGGTGTGTGCGTCGTGGTGGGCATTTTTGAACTGATTTTACGATAATTTTAGCTTTTAAGGATAGATAAAATGGCGAATGTACAAAAGAAGAATGCCCGGGGTCATCGCCGGGAAGAAAAGAAAGCTGCGGCCCGCGGGACTGCTCCGGCGCCAAAAAAGCGCACCAAGGCGGAACAGGCTCGTTGGGAGCAAATGGAGCTGGAAGCCCAAGCGGCTGCCGCCAAGCGTCAGGAGAACATCAGCCGTATTGTCGGCGTGGCAATTTTTGCCTTGTCGGTGATTTTTTTCTTCGTTGCGGTGATCGGCGGCGACGGCGCATGGAAAGTGGTACATAATGTGTACTTAGGGCTGTTTGGCATGTTGGCGGCCGTGTTGTTTCCCATACTGGCGGTGGCGATCATTCTCCTTTATTCCTACAAGGAGAACAAAGCCAAAAAACGCGCGATGGAAGAGGGGACAGCAGTACAAAAGTCCCCGGTGTCTCCCCGAGAGCTGATCGCCAAGGGTGTGGAGAGCGTGATTATCGTGCTGCTGATTGCAGCACTGATCCATATTATTGAGAACCCTACCGGGTTGAAATTTGCAGACAGCGTGAAGTTGGGCTACACCCAGGCGCCTTATGAATTTAACGGCGGCTTTTTCGGTGCGCTTATCGGTTGGGCACTGCTGACCTTTGGCAAGGCACCAGCCATTATCGTGGATTTAGTGCTGCTGGTGGTGGACTTTATGCTGCTGGCGCGGCTGACGGTGATGCAGTTCTTAAACGGCGCGGCACAACCCGCAAAGAAAGCCTATGAAAAGGCAGGGGATGCCATTGAGGTGTACCGGGAACGCCGCCAGGCCAATATTGATGTGCCCCTGGACGCGCACGCCCCCGGCGAACAGGAGACGGAGGAGGAGCCGCCTGCGCAAAAAGGCAAAAAGAAGAATACGGACGCTGTGGATACAGACAGTATTGTAAAAGAACTGAACCAGAAGCACAGCAAAAAAATAGCAGAGAAAAAACAGTCTGCCCCGGAAAAGGCAAAGTCCTTGGATGAGATTGTGGACAAGGCCACCGAGGAGGCCGATCCGAAGAAAACGGATCCGTCGGAAGTCTTTACCGTCACGGATGCCCAAATGGAAGCGGGTGTGGCAGATTATAAGCTGCCGCCGGTATCCCTGCTGACCCCTGCCCAGCATAAGTCGGTAAAAGATGTGAGCGGGGAGCTGAAATCCAATGCAGAGCGGCTGATCGACACCCTCCATTCCTTTAATGTGGACGCTACGATTACGGACATTAGCCGCGGCCCAACCGTGACCCGGTACGAGCTGAAACCGGCTGCCGGTGTGCGTATTTCTAAAATCACCAATTTGTCCGACGATATTGCTCTGAATTTGGCGGCCACCCATGTGCGTATTGAGGCCCCCATTCCCGGCAAAGCGGCGGTGGGTATCGAGGTGCCTAATTCCGTAAAAAGCGGCGTATCTATGCGCGAGCTGATCGACACACCGGAGTTTGGCAAGCAGCGGTCGATGCTGTCTGTGGGCCTCGGGCGGGATATTTCCGGCGATGCGGTGTACTGCGATGTGGCAAAGATGCCCCATCTGCTGATCGCCGGTACCACCGGTTCCGGTAAGTCCGTGTGTATGAACAGCATTATTGTGTCTATTTTGTATCGTGCCAAGCCGGATGAGGTGAAGTTGGTACTGATTGACCCTAAAAAAGTGGAGTTTAGCAAGTATTCCGGCATTCCCCATTTGTTGGTGCCGGTGGTGACCGATCCCCGCAAGGCGGCAGGTGCGCTGGGTTGGGCTGTGTCTGAGATGCTCAAGCGTTACCAGACCTTTAGTGACACCGGCGTACGGGATATTGAGGGTTATAACAAATATGTGAAGAAGCATGAGGACATGCAGCCCATGCCTAAGATCGTCATTTGCATTGATGAGTTATCCGACCTGATGATGGCGGCGCCTAAGGAGATCGAGGACTCCATCTGCCGTTTGGCACAGATGGCACGTGCGGCGGGTATGCACCTGGTGATCGCCACCCAGCGCCCCTCCGTAGATGTAATTACCGGTCTGATTAAGGCTAACATTTCGTCTCGAATTGCGCTGACCGTCAGCTCGCAGATTGACTCCCGTACCATTTTGGACGCCTCCGGCGCCGAGAAGCTGCTGGGCTACGGCGATATGCTGTATGCGCCCATCGGTTCCTCCAAGCCCATTCGTGTGCAGGGCTGCTATATCAGCGATGAAGAAGTGGAGTCCCTGTGCGATTTTGTAAAGAGCCAGGGCGAGAGCCAGTACAGCGACGAAATTCAAAAAGAGATCGAGGCCAAGGCCGTGCAGGATAAAAAAAGTCCCTTTGAGGGCGACGAGAGTTCGGAACAGCTGGATCCCCGCTTTGAGGAAGCGGTGGAGATCGTGTTGGAGACCGGCACCGCGTCCACCTCTTTTTTGCAGCGCAAGTTGTCCGTAGGGTATGCCCGCGGGGCAAAAATTATGGACCAGCTGGAAGAGAAGGGGATCATCGGTCCCCAGGACGGCGCTAAAAAGCGTGAAGTGCGGATCAACAAGCAGCAGTGGCTGGAAATGCAGAACCAAGGCCCGGCACCGAAAATGAATGCAGAGACCGCTGAGCAAATGCGCTTTGAGGAAGCGGAGTCAGACGAGGACCAAACCGATGCAGAATGATTTTTTACCCATTACTCCGGCAGAAATGCGCGAGCGAGGGTGGAAACAACCGGATTTTGTGTATGTGACGGGTGACGCCTATGTGGATCACCCGTCCTTTGGCGCTGCCATCATTACCCGCTTGCTGGAGAGCCAGGGGTTCAAGGTGGTGGTGCTCAGCCAGCCGGACTGGCACAGCGTGCGGGACTTTCAAAAATTTGGGCGGCCCAAGTATGCTTTTTTGATCACTGCCGGGAATATTGACTCTATGGTGGCCCACTATACCGCCGCTAAGAAGCTGCGCCACGATGACGCATATACTGCCGGTGGCAAGCACGGCAAGCGCCCGGATCGGGCGGTGAATGTGTACACCCGCCTGGCAAAAGAGGCCTATCCGGACTGTCCGGTGATTTTGGGCGGGCTGGAGGCGTCCCTGCGCCGCTTTGCACATTACGATTACTGGGACGACGCCATTCGACCCTCTGCGCTGGTGGACTCCGGCGCTGATCTGCTGATCTACGGTATGGGAGAGAAGCAGATAACGGAGATCGCCCGCCGCCTGCGAGCGGGTGAGCCGGTGGGCAGTATGCACGACATTCGGGGCACCATGTATGCGGTGCCCACCAAAGACACACCCTTTGGCGGGGTAGAGTGTCCCTCCTTTGAGAATGTGTGTGCCTCTAAAAAGGAATATGCCCGCTCTTGCCGACTGGAGCAGGACGAGCAGGATCATGTGCGGGGCAAGCTGCTCAAGCAGCGCCACGGCAAGATGATGGTGGTGCAAAATCCGCCTATGGAGCCGCTGACCACCTCGGAGTTGGACCGGGTGTACAGCCTGCCGTATATGCGGGCGTACCATCCCAGTTATGAGAAGTTGGGCGGTGTGCCGGGCATTGAAGAAGTGCGCTTTTCCATTACCCACAATCGGGGATGTTTCGGCGCTTGCAATTTCTGTTCCATTGCATTCCACCAAGGGCGCTATGTGACCTCTCGCAGCAAAAAAAGCCTGCTGATTGAAGCGCAAAAGATTACCCAAATGCCGGACTTCAAGGGCTATATTCATGATGTGGGCGGCCCCACCGCCAACTTCCGCCACCCCAGCTGCGCCTTGCAGGAGCAGCACGGCCTGTGCAAGGGCAAAAAATGCTTGGCGCCGAAACCATGCCCCAATTTGCAGGCGGACCACCGGGAATATTTGGACATTCTTCGGGCGCTGCGGCAGGTGGATGGAGTCAAGAAAGTGTTTATCCGCAGCGGTATTCGCTATGATTATCTGCTTTGCGACCCGGACGACAGCTTTTTCCGGGAGTTGGTGCAGCACCATGTGAGCGGCCAGCTGAAAGTGGCACCGGAGCACTGCTCCGCTGCGGTGCTGGACAAAATGGGCAAGCCCCATATTGAAGCGTATATTGAGTTTTCCCGCCGGTATTTTACTTACACCGGCCAAATCCAAAAGGAGCAGTACCTGGTGCCGTATTTGATGAGCTCGCACCCTGGCTCTCGGTTGGACGATGCGATTGAACTGGCGTGTTTCTTAAAGAAAAATCACATTCGCCCGGAGCAGGTGCAGGACTTTTATCCCACCCCGGGCACCATCTCCACCTGTATGTTCTATACGGAGCTGGATCCGTACACCATGGAGCCGGTCTATGTGGCCAAGAGCTCCCACGACAAGGCACTTCAGCGGGCACTGCTTCAGTATTATAATCCTAAGAACTACGCCCTTTGTTCTGAGGCACTGCGTCGAGCCCATCGTACAGATCTGATCGGCAATGGCCCTAAGTGTCTGATCCCGGCAGCACCGCCCGGCGGACGACCGGATGACCGTTCCGGTGGTAAAGCAAAGGGGCGCGTGCGCGGCTACGGAAAGCCGGTTGGCGGAAACAATCGCTTTGACGGAAAGTCCGCCAAACGCAAACCCTATGGCAACCGATCCGGAAAAAAGAAATAGAAATGAAAAAAGCACGACAGCTGAAACTGTCGTGCTTTTTTGGTGCGGGTAACAGGGGTCGAACCTGCACGGTTGCCCACAGGAACCTAAATCCTGCGTGTCTGCCAATTCCACCATACCCGCATAACGGCTCTTATTTTAGCATTTTGTGCCAAAAAAATCAAGTATAAAAAAAGCGAAGCCGCAAAGCTCCGCTCTTTATTCCGCCCAGCCGCCGTGTGACGAGAATAACCTGCATCTCAAGCAGGTGGGTGACCGCCGTTCGGTTTTGTGCTTCCATCGTCCCCGCAGGGGAGGCCTGCATACCTGCCGACCGAGCAGGAAACCCTTGTAAAAAATTGTTCGGGTTATTAAATCACACGGTTGTCGAGAAGGGCAGAACAGATGTTCTGTTTTTATTCTTACTGCTCCGGCTCAAAATATTCTACATCATATTTCTTTTCTACCATAGCCATCAGAATATCGGAGACCTGCTCAAATTCCATCTCGTCCTCGATCTCGGCCAGATATTCCTCGCCGTTTTCCTCCAGCACTTTCAGAATAATGACTTCGTTGTCTGCCTCTACGATTTCTTCCGCCTCATCGTGGTACTCGGTGATGGCCACATACACATCGTCGTCCGTTTCGTACCGCTCCAGCAGTTCAAATACAATCTCGTTGCCGTCGTCGTCGGTCACGGAGATCAGGTCCGGTTCGTACAGTTCTTTGTTATCGCTCATAGTTCTCACGCCTTTCTTTTTGCATTATACTCTATTTGCCCATTGCCGTCAATGGCTATTTTGTGGTTGGCGGGGAACAAACCCCATATTTTGCGTAATGTGGAAAATCATTATCAGTAATGCACAAAAAAATCAAAAAAATATGCAAAAACCTATTGACAACTGCCAACTTTGGTGCTACTATGTAGTTGAACACAGGGGATAAGCCTTAGGAAGTAGTTAAGGCGTGTTCAATCTAATAAGGAGGTCGGTCCAATGGAGAGTGAACCCTTTCAGCAGACCGCCTGTACCGCTCGTCAATAGAGTATAACGGATTTGTGTATGGACAGAGTGCAAATCGGAATTGCACGGCGCACACAAGCTCAAGTGAGCAAAGTAAGAGTTATCATGCAGGATTGATTGGAACGGCAGGCGCTAATTCAACTGAATAGTAAAGGTATATATCGGTCATCTACCTGCAAGTGACCTGGGAGTACCGCCAGGCGGTGCTTTCATAGATGATGTATTTTACGACCAGGTGAATTCCAATGGAGAAGTAAATTTCGTTTTTTCAACTTTAATATTTGTCAAAATCTAAAAAACGAGGTACGGTCCAATGGGCTAAACAGTGTGTACGTTATGTGCCGAAAATAAAAACTAAATAATAAGTGGACATACGCTCCGGGTGTTGCAAGGCATCCGGAGTTGTTTTTTGTTGGCGGCTGTTGTTGTTTTATCCGTGTTATGTGATTCCTTTAACCGATTTGCATACTTTTGTGGGTGCAAAATCCCGGCTGCCGCTTGACAAGGGGCGGCGGTTTTGGTACTATAATACCGATAGAAAACGGCTAGGAACGGAAGGAGTACCCCATGACGGCGGCATAGAGAGCTTGTGGTCGGTGCAAACAGGCGCGCCCAGTGCGGGAAGGTAGTCCGGGAGCCGGTGCGGTGAAAGGCAGTAGTCGCACCCGTGTGCCGCGTTAAGGCAAGAGCGGCGCGCTTTGGCGCGCAATTTGAGTGGTACCGCGGAAGTTCAGTTCCGTCTCATTATGAGACGGGGCTTTTTTATTTTTGTAAGGAGCAAAAAAATATGGCAAAAGAGTTGGACAAACAGTACAGCCCCCAAAATGTGGAGGACCGCACCTATAAATTCTGGTGCGATCACAAGTATTTTCACGCTGAGGTGAACCCGGACAAGAAACCCTACACCATCGTGATCCCGCCGCCGAACATTACCGGCCAGCTGCACATGGGCCACGCGTTGGACGAGACTTTGCAGGATATTCTTATCCGCTGGCGCCGTATGGAGGGTTACGAGACCCTGTGGCTGCCGGGCACGGACCACGCGTCCATTGCAACGGAGGCCAAGATCGTAGAGGCCATGCGCAAAGAGGGCATCACCAAAGAGGAGATCGGCCGGGAGAAGTTCTTGGAGCGCGCCTGGGAGTGGAAAGCCCAGTACGGCGGCCGCATTGTGGAGCAGTTAAAAAAGCTTGGCTCCTCCTGCGACTGGGATCGGGAGCGTTTCACTCTGGACGAAGGATGCAGCAAGGCCGTGCGCGAGGTCTTTTGCAAGCTGTACGATAAGGGCCTGATTTACCGGGGTGAGCGCATCATTAACTGGTGCCCCCACTGCCTGACCTCGATCTCTGACGCAGAGGTGGAGTACGAGGATCAGGCCGGTCACTTCTGGCACCTGCGCTATCC
>ENA-OPBZ01000713-OPBZ01000713.1-human-gut-metagenome-genome-assembly--contig:-NODE-713-length-16424-cov-2.944896_pt1 | contig 16424 bp, 12 predicted proteins | sample MGYA00241072_ERZ501459 | MGnify/ENA primary metagenome ERZ501459 (study PRJEB25962, sample SAMEA2042632) | human gut metagenome | biome: human gut; feature: human-associated habitat; material: faeces...
GTCTGCGTAGAAATCTACCAGAACGGGCAGAGGGGAGTTCTGAACTTCTTCCTCAAAATTAGCAACGGTAAACGTATATTCCATAAGTATCCTTCCTTTCTGTTATCTGTTGTTGATAGTATCTCAAAAATAAGATTCTATATTCGGGGCCTTATCTGTAAATAATATATTTGCAGATGGGATTGCCAACGGAGGAAAACTTTTCCTCGTATTCGGTCATGACGTTCCCCTCCATCAGCGCGGCATCGTTATGCAGATCGTAGGTGATCACCTGCGCTTTCCATCCGGCGGGCTCCAGTTCCTCTATTGCAAAATCAAACAACGGGCGGTTGTCTGTCTTGAATTCCAGCGTACCCTCTTTTTTCAGGATCACATCATAGCGGGCCAGAAACTGTCTCGAAGGAAGTCTTCTCTTCGCATGACGGTCCTTGGGCCAGGGATCGGAGAAATTCAGATAAATGCGGTCCACTTCACCTTTTCCGAATACCTTATCGATGTCTTCTGCATCCATACGGATGAATTTCAGGTTGGGAAGCTCGTCCTCTTCCATTTTCTGGATCGCGCGGAGCAATACGCTGGAATATTTTTCAATTCCCACATAATTAATCTGCGGATTCTGCTTTGCAAGGGTATTTAGGAAACGTCCTTTTCCCATACCGATCTCAATATGGATCGGATGATCGTTTCCGAAAATCTCATGCCAGGTTCCGGGGCATGCTTCCAGGGTATCTTCCGGTACGACATAGGGACTTTCCGCAATAACTTCCCGGGAACCGGTAATATTTCGTAACCTCATGGTAATCTCAGCCTTTCTTATAGTAATCTGTATTGTCAATGTACTTTATCTGAGAAAGCTTGTCAAGTCACAGGCCGGGGGATTATACTGGCAGTAGGAGGAGAAAATTTATGAAATGGATGATTGCATCGGATATTCACGGATCGGCATATTACTGTCGAAAACTGTTGGAAGCATATACGGAGGAAGGGGCCGACAGGCTGCTTTTACTGGGGGATATTTTATACCACGGCCCCAGAAATGATCTGCCCAGAGATTATGCGCCCAAGGAAGTGATCGCTTTATTGAACGAACGGAAAAATGATATCTACTGTGTACGCGGTAATTGCGATACGGAGGTGGATCAGATGGTGCTGGAATTTCCGGTGCTGAGTGATTATTGTGTACTTGCGGAAGGGACGCAGGCAATCTATGCCACCCATGGACATATCTATAATGAGCAGAAACTGCCGCCATTGCATTCCGGAGATATTTTACTGCACGGTCATACTCATGTGCCGAAATGCGTTGTTCATGAGACAGAGCAGTATATCTGCATGAATCCGGGGTCCGTGTCGATTCCCAAGGAAGAAAGCTGGCACGGATACATGATCTGGGAAGGCAAAAATTTTGTGTGGAAAGACTTCGACGGACAGGAACATTTACGGTATTCCGTATAGAGAATGACAGCGTTCGCAGAAGGTCTTAAAAAGAATTAAAAAATAGAGATAAGACTTTGGTTTTTAGGTAAAATGGTGTATGATAAAGAATACGCATTATCATACACCATTTTATTTTGAAGATATCAGGAAGGATTTATACATGCAGTTTTTCAGGCATTTTTCATATAGAAGTTTTTTAACCAGGGCAGTGATGGGAATCAGCGCTCTCTGCCTTTTTGCATCTCAGGGGCTTAGTGTCTCTGCTGCAACGATCAAAGAAGAGAACATCGCCCGCAATCAGGCACTGGCCATTCAGTCCAATGAAGTGGCAAACTGGCCTACGGGACCGGTAGTCAGCGCAGAATCCGCCATTTTGATGGATGCGGATACCGGAGCGATCCTTTATGCCAAAAATATCCATCAGCAGGAATACCCTGCCAGTACCACCAAAATTCTGACAACATTGATCGCATCCGAGCGCTGCAGCATGGATGAGATCGTGGATTTCTCCTATGATGCGGTACACGATATTGATCCCGGAAGCAACCATATCGCTATTGACCCCGGCGAGCAGCTGACCATGGAGGAATGTCTGAATGCCATTCTGATCCGCTCCGCCAATGAAGTTTCTTTCGCGGTAGCAGAGCATATTTCCGGAACGACCTGGCAGGACTTTGCACCGATCATGAATGAAAGAGCCAAGGAACTGGGGTGTGTTGATTCCAATTTCGTCAATCCCAACGGACTTCCCAATGAGGATCATTACACCAGTGCCTATGACCTGGCGATGATCGGAAGAGCTTTTTTTGCCAACGAAGCGCTGTGTAAAATGACAATGACACATATGCTGCACATTTTGCCGTCGGAACGCCAGCCAGATGATATTATGGAAGTCAACAAGATGGAACTGATCCCCGGCGGTAAATATGCATATCCGTATCTGGTAGGCTGTAAGACCGGTTACACCGATGTTGCCCGCAGTACACTGGTGTCCTGTGCGGAAAAAGACGGCATGAAGCTGATCTGTGTGGTCATGAAAGACGAAAATCCGAATTACTATGAAGATACAATCGCTCTGTTTGATTATGGTTTCAGCAATTTTCAGAGAGTGAACATTTCTCAGACAGAGACCAAGTATAATATCGAGAATGCAGGATCTTTTTACAGTGGGAATGATATTTTCGGCAACTCCAAACCGATTCTGGAACTGAACCAGACGGACAGCATCACTTTGCCGAACACCATCACCTTTCAGGATGCAGTGTCCAGTATTTCTTATGATAATACAGAACCAGGACAGGTGGCTGTGATCACTTATACTTACAATGATGTGGTACTGGGAACGGCATCCCTGGACTTTACGGCAGCGGAAAAGGGCAGTAGTGTCTTCCGGGAAAATACGGCAGAGACCACGGAGTCTGCAGAGGAAAGCGGTGCAACCGATGAAACGCAGTCAGGCACAACGACCACAGAGGCAGGCAATACAGAGACAACCGAAACAGCAGGAGATAACACCGGAAACAATGGTGGAATTCCAACGGTTGCACAGGAGACATCTCCGGAGGAGGAAAACAGCACTTCCGGTGGTCCTGCGGTTATTTTCATTAATGTGGTAAAAGTATTTTTCTGTATCGTGGGAATTGCGGTATTGATCTTCCTTGCACTGCTATTACGTACGTTTTTCAAGAATTATCATTTTGCCCACCGCAGTACCCGCCTGACCTGGAGATTTAACCGCAGAAGAAATCGTTCCAGATCCCGGTATCGTTCGGTGGATCAGGACCTTCGTAACCGACGCAAAGAAGCAATCCGACAGGCGAAAAAACGTCAAAAGCCCAAGAAGTCATCCCACTTTCGTGGGTAGTATTCCGAAGGGGAGATTTCCATACATTTTGCCCAGTTTGATTTTGACATATCAATGGGTACTATGGTACACTGAATAAGAAAAAAGTGGGGTAGTATACCCGGGGGAATGAGAAGCTTAGGATAAGAAAAGGTTAAGGGAGCGAAATACCTTGGATAAGAGTGAATATAAATTAAGAGCGGAAGAAATCAAAGACCTGATCAGCCGTGGGGAGTATGCGCAGGCTGCGGAGATTGCGGATACCATTGACTGGCGCAGAGTCAAAAGTGTTATGATGCTGTGCACCATTAGTGACCTTTACAAGATCAATCGAAGATACGAGGATGCCAGAGATATGCTGCTTCTGGCATATGAACGCCGTCCGGGAGGAAGGACGATCTGCTATTCTCTGTGCGAACTTTCCATTAAAATGGAAGAGTATGTACAGGCTATCGAGTATTACAAAGAGTTTGTGCAGGTAGCGCCCAAGGATCCCGGCAGATATATTTTGCAGTACAAATTATATGAGGCGCAGGATGTCAGTCTGGAAGAGCGCATTGCTGTTCTGGAAGAACTGAAAAAGAGAGATTACAGAGAAAAATGGGCATATGAGTTGGCTTATCTATATCATAGAGTAGGACTTGCTGCCAGATGTGTAGAGGAATGTGATGAGCTGATCCTTTGGTTTGGCGAGGGCAAATACGTTATCAAGGCAATGGAGCTGAAAATGCTCCATCAGCCGCTAACACCGGAACAGCAGGAAAAATACGATCATCGTTTTGACGCACCCGGTACGCAGCAGTATTCTCAGAATTATGCGCAGGATCCCGGTTATGGACAGAACGAAACTTATGATCCGAATCAGGGCTATGTGCAAGACGGAAGTTACGACCCGAATCAGGGCTATGCACAGGGCGGAAGTTATGACCCGAACCAAGGCTATGTACAGGGCGGAAGTTATGACCCGAACCAGGGCTATGCACAGGATGGAAGTTATGACCCGAATCAGGGCTATGCACAGGATGGAAGTTATGACCCGAATCAGGGTTATGTACAGGAGGAAACCTACGAGCAGGTGACCGGTGACACCAGAGTCTATGAACCGGTGCAGCCGGTACAGCCCCAGCAGGCACCCGCGCAGCCGGCGGAAGATGATTTCGACATTCATGTGAAGACCATGGATGTGGGACAATATAATACGATCAATCTACAGGCAGAACTGGCAGCAGGCCTGCGGGAGGTACTGAGTGAGGACCATGCGAAGGAGACTTCGGATTCCATTACCCGTTCTATCGTGGCACCCATGATCGATCCCGGGGATTCCGATACGGAGTCTCTGGACTATCCGGAGATCGCAGATGTCAGTGAAGACGATCTGGAGCCGGAGACGGAGCAGATGGAGAGCTCGGAAGTATTCTTTGGGGAGACCGGAGAAATCGGCGATCTGTCACAGGTGCCCCAGGTAGAGACGGAAGAGATTCTGCCGGAAGAGCCTGTTGTTGCAAGAAGAACCGATGTAGTACCGGAGCTATCCGAAGTACAGAAGACACCGGAAGTACAGGAAATCGTGAAGGAACCGGAAGCACAGAAAGTACCGGAAGCTTCCCGAACGCAGGAGATTCATGAAGTTACGGCATCGGCGCCGGCAGCTCCTGTAGCACCGGTAACCCCGGCAGCTCCCGTAGAGCCGCCCAAGGAACTGGCCGATGTGCTGGCACAGGAATCCGACGGTCAGATCAGCCTGGTAATGCCGGAGGCAGAGAGCATTGAGAAACAGATCACCGGCCAGATGAATATCGAGGATATTCTGGCAGAGTGGGAACGCAAGAAGAAGGAGAACCTGGAGAAGAGAGAAGAAGAGGTTCGCCAACATGTATTACAGCAGACCGGAGCCATGTTCACGGAGTTTGAGCAGGCGGTAAGAGACGGATTGCTGGAAAAACTGGAAAAAGAAAAAGCTGCGGACACGGCAGATACCGTGGCAGAAGATACAACAGATACCGATGAGGTAGAAGAGCTGGAAGAGATCACGGAAGAGCCTGCCACAGAGGAACCCGTGGAAGAACTGACGGAGGCTGCTCCTGTAGAGGAAGCGGAACAAGAGCCTGTAGAAGAGCTTCCGGAAGAGGATACTGTAGAAGAACTCGCGGAAGAACCTGCATATGAGCCGGAAGCAGAAGAATTTGAGGAACCGGAAGCAGAAATCTATGAGCAGGAAGAAATCGTAGACGAGGAACAGGCAGAACCGGAAGAAGCAATGGATGACGAGCCTGTAGAGGAGCCCACGGCGGAAGCAGTAGAATCGGTAGATGAGGAAACAGCCAGCGAAGAGATAGAACTGACGGCTGAGGAAACGCCGGAGGCCGGGGAAGCACCGGAACAGCCGGAGCGCCCCGCAGTAGAGCGAGACAAAGCAAAGGTTCGTGCGCTTACCAGAGAAGAGAGAGAACTGTACGCACCCTTTATCCAGAGCAGATCTGCCAGAGAGCAGTTAGTCAAGGCCATTGATAATATCAGTCTGGCAGCCTACACCGGCAACGTGATCATCACTGGAGAAGAGGGTATGGATACCTTATCTCTGGCGAAGAACATGGTTCGCGAAATTCAGGCAACCGACAGCAATTTCTCCGGAAAAGTGGCAAAGATCTCTGGACATGCATTGAATAAAAAGGATACTGCAGATACCTTATCCAAGCTGAAAAACGGTGCGCTGATCATTTGCAAGGCATCCGAAATGAACGATGCTACGGCAAATGTACTTCACAAGGCATTGCAGCAGGAGAGTCAGGGAATCGTAATTATTCTGGAAGATACGAAGAGGGATATTGATAAATTCCTCGAGAAACATGAAAAATTGAGAGAGTGCTTTACCGCACGAATGGATGTGGAAGCCCTCAGCAATAACACGCTGGTGGCATTCGGCAAACAGTATGCACGGGAGATGGAATACTCTATTGACGAACTCGGAGAGCTGGCGTTACATACCAGAATTGAAGATATGCAGACGATAGATCATGTGGTTACAGTAGTGGATGTGAAGCAGATTGTGGATGAAGCAATCAATCATGCAAATAAAAAGACATTGAAGCATTTCTTCGATGTACTGTTCGCCAAGAGATATGACGATGAGGATATGATCATCCTCACCGAGAAAGACTTTGTATAGCGGGAGGCGCGGTCATGACGAAGGAGAAGGTATTTATTTCCGAAGCAGATCAGTATCTTTTTGCCCAGGGGACCCATTATGATATTTACAAAAAACTGGGTGCACATCTGTCGGTGGAAGACGGCGTGCAGGGAGTCTATTTCGGAGTATGGGCACCAAATGCAGCACAGGTGAATGTCATTGGCACATTCAATGAATGGAATGAGGAATCCCATCCCATGCAGAAGCTGGGAGAAGGCGGTATCTGGGGGCTGTTCATTCCCGGCGTGGAAGAGGGAACGATGTATAAGTTCCTGATCTATGCAAGGGATGGCAGAAAGCTCTACAAAGCCGATCCTTTTGCCAATTATGCGGAGTACCGGCCGGGCACTGCATCTATCGTTACCGATATTACAGGCTTTGACTGGAGAGATTCCAAGTGGATGGAAGCCCGGGACAAAAAGGATATGAATAAAGAGCCTATGGCGATCTACGAATGCCATATCGGTTCTTTTATGAAGCATCCTAACAACGGTACCGCCGAAGGATTCTACAATTACCGGGAGTTTGCGGACCGGATCATAGAATATCTGAAGGAGATGAAGTATACCCATGTAGAACTGATGGGTATTGCAGAGCATCCGTTTGACGGTTCCTGGGGATATCAGGTGACCGGCTACTATGCACCGACTTCCCGTTACGGAACGCCGAAAGATTTCATGTACCTGATCAACGAACTGCACAAGGCCGGAGTCGGCGTGATTCTGGACTGGGTACCTGCGCATTTTGCAACTGATGCCCATGGCTTGGCTGAATTTGACGGTCAGTGCATTTTTGAACATCCCGATCCCCGTCTGGGAGAGCATCCCGAATGGGGAACCAAAATCTTCAATTACGGCAAAAATGAAGTAAAGAACTTCCTGGTAGCCAATGCCTTGTTCTGGCTCAGAGAGTTCCATGTGGACGGCATCCGTGTAGATGCGGTGGCATCCATGCTATATCTGGATTATGGTAAAAAAGAAGGTGAGTGGCTGCCGAATAAATTCGGTGGCAACAAGAATCTGGAGGCCATTGAGTTCTTCCACCATCTGAATTCTGTCATCCGTGGAACGTATCCCGGATTTGTGACAATTGCCGAGGAATCCACGGCGTGGCCGAATGTGACCAGTGATATCGGAGGCGAGGGATTAGGCTTCTCCTTTAAATGGAATATGGGCTGGATGCATGATTTCTGTGAATACATGAAGCTGGATCCTCTGTATCGTAAGGGCAATCATTACGCTATGACCTTTGCCATGAGCTACAATGACAGTGAGAACTACATTCTGCCCCTGTCTCATGACGAAGTGGTACATCTGAAGTGTTCCATGGTAAATAAGATGCCAGGTTATACTGCGGATAAATACGCAAATCTGCGTGTGGGCTATACCTACATGTTCGGACATTCCGGCAAAAAGTTGCTGTTCATGGGACAGGATTTCGGACAGGAGCGTGAGTGGAGTGAAGAGCGCGAACTGGACTGGTATCTGTTAGGTGAGAAGCTGAATCAGGGCGTACATACCTATGTAAAGGAACTGTTGGAACTGTACCGCAAGTATCCTGCAATGTATGAGATCGACAATACCTGGGACGGTTTCGAGTGGATGAATGCGGATGATGCAGAACACAGCACCTATTGCTTTGTGAGAAAATGTTCCAGCGGCAAGAACAATCTGCTGTTTGTATTGAATATGACTCCGATGAAATGGGAGAATTATACCGTACCCGTGCCGAAAAAGAAGAAATATAAGCTGCTGCTCAACAGTGATGAGGAACGTTTTGGCGGCTGGGGCAATGAGATTCCCGCAGAGATCATGGCAGAGAAAAAGCCTTACCATTACAAGGATTATTCTATCAGCTTTGATCTGCCCCCTTATGGAGCTGCTGTATTTCTGTTCTAAGTCCGGTTAAGAAATTATAAGAAACGACCGAAATAAAAGATGAGTGTGACCAAAAGGTGCACTCATCTTTTTTCTTAACGATTCAGAGACATGTAAATATCACTAAGGCCTCTTTGAATGCTTGCATTCGTAAGAGGATTTAGTGATATTTATAGGGCGATATAGCCTCAATGGGCAAAAGGAAAGCTCTGAAAGAGCGATTTTGCGAATGAGTCTCTGAATAGTTATTTCAAGAGTTATTACCAGGAAGGACGACAAGCGTGAAGATAACATTTCAGAATCAGACGGTAACTGATACAGAAAATAGAACAGAAAGTATCCAGACGGAGAAAAATACCTGGGGCAGAGATAAAATACAGCGCAATAAAAAAAGTGTGAATGCAAATACTTTTGGAGCCGTATACGAGAGTGGGCAGATCCCAATGCCTGTGGGAAATGAAGAGAATAATAAGGGAAAATCCCTGATTGAACTGCAGCAGGATGCCGGGAACACCAATGTGGCATTACAGCAGGATTACATGACACTACTGTCACATACTATGTCCCAGGAGGATTATGCGAAGGCTTGTGAGGACGGATTTGACCCCAGAGAACTGGATCAGGATACCGCAGTTACCATCGTGGACAGGATCAAAGCAGAACTGGTGCGTTCCGGACAGAACATTGCCGGATACACGGACGACATAGATCTGGACACCCTGGCGGCAGCTGTGGGCAGCGATACACTGGCACAAAGTATTGAAGAACAGTTCCGGGCAACGGATATACCTCTGACTCCTGAAAATGTAGATGAATTAAAAACCGCCTGGGAGCTGGCATCTTCTCTGCAGCAGCCCCAGGAAGGCGAGGTCGGGTATCTTGTAGATAATGGATTGGAGCCGGAGATCTGGAACTTGTATGTGGCAGAGAACAGCGGTGCGAAAGTACAGCAGAATACCGTACCGCAGGAATTGCAGGACCAGATGGATAAGGTGATCACGGATGCCGGCCTGCCGGTCAATGATGAGAATCGCCAGAAAGCGCAGTGGCTGGTGGGAGCAGGTTTGCCACTGACAACGGATACCCTGCAGCAGCTGGCAGAACTGGATACGATTGACTATCCCGTCAGTGAGGATGCTTTTGCACAGGCAGCGGCATCGGCACTCGCGGAGGGGAAATCCCCTGTTCATGCGAATCTGGCACGGCAGGAAAATATATACGAGAAAGCCACAGAAATGGTACAGGACTGGTTCTCGGATGCAAAATGGGATGTCACGGCGGAGAATCTGGCGGCCAGAAAACAACTGGAAGAGATCCGGTTGCGCATGACAGCGGAAGTGAATGTGAAACTCTTACAGAGTGATTTTTCCATTGATACGGCCCCTATGGAGCAGCTGATCGAAGCACTGCGTAGAGCGGAGGCAGAAGTTGCGGATAAGTATTTCCCCAACGATGCGGATGCCGTGGCAAAATATGAGACCTATACACAGACCGTACAGGTGACAAACGAACTGCCGGGACTGCCGGTCAGCGTGTTGGGACCCTATAGCCTGAAACAGAAAGTTTCTCAGGAGACCGTGGCAGAATTTCACAGCGAAGGTAAGGCGTTGCAGACGGCCTATACAGAAGCAAATGAACGTTATGAGACACTGATGACAGCCCCCAGAAGAGATCTGGGGGACAGCATCCGCAAGGCATTTTCCAATGTAGATGACATTCTGACAGATATGTCATTGGATAAAACACCGGAGAACCAGCGGTCGGTCCGCATCCTCGCGTATAACCGGATGGAGATTACTGCAGAAAATATCGAAAGAGTCAAAGAAGCAGACAAACAGGTCACTGCAGTGATTGAGAAACTGACACCGAAGAATGTATTGCAGATGATCCGGGACGGCGTAAATCCGTTGGAGAAGACTTTTGGGGAACTGGAGTCCTATTTTGCCGAAAATCCTCAGAGTTATGAGGAAGAGGCGGAGGACTACAGCCGTTTCCTGTATCAGCTGGAACAAAAGAAAGATATCACGGAGAATGAGCGGAAAGCTTATATTGGTATCTATCGTATGGTACACCAGATTGAGAGAGAAGATGGTGCCGCAGTAGGCGCAGTGGTAAATACCGGCGCAGAATTGCAATTTTCCACACTTCTGGCAGCTGCCAGGAGCAGAAGAACCTCCCATATGGACTGGAAAGTGTCGGATGATACCGGACTGACACAGGAAGTACGTTTATCGGAGAACAATATTTCAGAGCAGATTTCTGTAGGGATGGCAAAAGAAATATTGACAGATGTGTCAGAAGACACTGAGAGCAGAGACGCATATTATCAGGAATGTCTGCAGCAGATGCGGGAAGCGGTAGAGACCGAACCGGGAGCAGCACAAATGTTGGAAAGGGGAGAGGTAAATACCAGTACTTCTAACCTGCTGGCAGCTCAGGCTCTGCTGGAGGATCCGGCGGAACTGTTCAGCGACCTGCAACGCTATCGTAAGAAATACAACAAAGAGAAAGAAATACCTGTGGCGGCAACCGGAGAGGAGCCTGCCGGAACAGAAGCCTCCGGATTGTGGGAACAGCTGGATCAGCAGAATTTTGCAGATGATTACCGGACCATGCTTCAGGATGCTTTACAGGAGACAGAGACGATCAGTCTGGAACAGGCAGAGAGCCATCTGGATGTGAAACAGTTACAGCTGGTACACAAACAGCTGCGCCTTGCAGGAAATCTTCAGAACAGGCAGGAGTATTTCCTACCGATGTATCTGGGAGACCAGCTGGCAGGAGTGCATCTTACCCTACAGCAGGGAACCGGAGAGACCTCGGCTGTGGATATCCGGGTAGATGCGGGAGACGAACAGCTGGAAGCGCATTTACAGGTCAACGGAGAACACATCGAAGGTTATCTCGTAGGAAATACCCCGGAAGAGGTTACGAAACTGGAAAAGACCTCCGATATATTCCTTGAATGGATTCAGACAGATACCTCTGCAGACTGGAAAGCGGAAAAGCTTTCTGTTGTCAGCTCCCGGGATATGACAAGGATGGCTGCCGGTGAGACGCAAAATGCAGAAACAATAGAGAGCCGGGCAGATGCGGCGCAACTGTACCGCCTGGCAAAAGGATTCCTGCAGGCTGTCGCAGACAGCAGCGGAAAGTAAGGAGTAACAACACATGAGAATTAATTACAATGTATCGGCAATGTTATCCAACAATGCCTTATCTACCAATGATGACCTGCTGTCCAAATCATTAGAGAGACTTTCTTCCGGATTAAAGATCAATCATGCAAAGGATAATCCGGCAGGACTGGCAATGTCCAAACGTATGAATGCCCAGATCGAGGGCCTGTCCGTGGCAAACCAGAATGCCGGCGACGGCGTATCCATTATCGAGATTGCAGATGGCGCCATGACCGAGATCAGTGAGATGCTGCAGCGAATCAATGAGCTCTCCGTCAAGGCTGCCAACGGTATAATGACGGATGATGACCGAGCTACCGTACAGGATGAAGTAAAGCAACTGAAAGAGGAAATCACCAGAATTTCTGACGTAACAGAGTTCAACGGACAGAAACTGCTGAATGGGGAGTACGATCTGAAGGGATATACCAACAAGCAGGAAGTTAAGGTGAACTACTATTCTACCGACGTGCCGGTAAAAGAATATACCATAAAGTCTATACCGCTGACAAAGGATGCGGACGGCAATATTGTGCTGAACGGAGATGTGACGTTTGGAGATGGTTTCCCGGATGCGAAGACACTAAAGACTGAGTTGAAGGATGATCTTTTGACTATCACCGGAGAAAACGGATTTGAGATGCGACTTGATGTGAGCGGCGCACTGACCGGAGCACAAACAGTAACAACGATTCAGAATCTGACGATCGATGCCACAGGTATCGGCGCTATGCGTTTACAGATCGGAGCCAATGAGCATCAGGTGCTGGAAGTAAATATTCCGGCTGTTTCCCTGCAAAATATGGGAATTGAGAATGTTGATGTCAGCACTGCAGAAGGTGCGGACGATGCCATTGATCGCGTAGACGGCGCCATCAAATATGTATCTTCCGTTAGGCAGACTGGGTGCATTCCAGAACCGTCTGGAATCTACGATCAACAGTCTGGATATTACCAGCGAAAATATGACTTCCGCATATTCCCGTATCATGGATGTAGATATGGCGGAAGAAATGACTTCTTATACGACTTATCAGATCCTGGCACAGGCAGGAACCTCCATGCTGGCACAGGCCAACGAGAGACCGTCTCAGGTACTGCAGTTGTTACAGTAGGAAAGTTCTGAATAAGAGGACATGGCAGAATGACAAAAGAATGCAAACAACAATTTACACTTCGGATTACACAGGCGAATTCCACGCAGTTGATCGTGATCCTGTATGAAATGACCTTACAATATCTGGCAGACGGAGAGCAGGCAGTAGATGATGCCGGACTGGTGGAAGCTGTTCACAGAGCCAGGGGATGTATCAAAGAGCTCCTGAACTCTCTGCACAGAGAATACAGCCCGGCAGGAGAGCTTTCCAGACTGTACCTGTTCTGCCTTCGCAGACTTGCTGTATGTGAAGTCCGCAGAGACCGCACAATATTGGAAGAGATTCGCAAAGTGATCGCACCTCTCTGCGATGCGTACAGGCAGATCCAGGATCAGGATACTTCCGGCCCGGTGATGAACAATTCTCAGACAGTATATGCCGGACTGACTTACGGCAGGAACCAGTTAACCGAAAACATGGCTGACCAGGGCACGAATCGGGGAATGTTGGTATAGATTTTTTTCCCGATCCGCCGGCTGCAGAGCGGCCAGCTCTGTGAGATGCTGATACCTTTTTTGCAGCGCATTGATCTCATAGATGTAACTGTCAATGAGATCACTTTCCAAAGCATTATCGAAACCCGCATAGGCGATTTCCAACGCCTGGCGGGTTTTTCTTATGGATTCTTTCAGATCTATGGGAGAGAAATCCTCTTCAATGATTTCCGGGGAGGCATCTGCCTGACTAAAAAAGATTTTCATAACATTAACCGTCCTTTCTGCTAACAGTATAGGAACAAAAAAGGAAAAATATACCTGACATGGAGGAAAACGGAAGACATTTTTACACGGAAAGAGGAATAGATTAGGATAAAGAATTGTCGGGAATGCGAGAACAACAGTGGAACATCCGGAAAATTTATTATGGCTGTTAGCAGTGGCGGCATTATTGCTGCTCATAAGCTTTTTGGGGAAAAAGGCAGAGTGGCTCCTCAATTTTGCATTGCGGGGCATTATGGGAACCATTGCCATTTATTTTATTAATATGGGTGTGACTTTCCTTGGATTTACTACAGTGGTTGGAATCAATGCAGTAAGTATTTTGACAACGGGAATCCTTGGAATTCCGGGCATTGTGATGCTGTACGGGCTAAGTATTTATGAAATATTATAAAAAGGTGTTTTGACATACGGAAAGCGTGTAAAATAGCGTATTTCAGGATGACTGAAAATATGAAAAACAATTCTGTTTGTTAAAATGTACTAAAGTTTATCTTTTTACGAAAAAGGTATTGCCAGACGGAAAGTGAGCATTTATAATTCATCTTACAACCAATCGCGATGGTTGTTCAGAGCATCTTATAAGATCTTTTAGAATTTCTATTTTGGGATAGATTCATCCCGCATTACCAGAAGACTGATCTTGAATAGTTGGGAGGAAGGTGACGACAGGACTATACGCAGGAAAAGAATGTGAAATCAGGAGAAGGAGATGAGATATTTGGGGTATTATGTATACTTTTGGCAATAGCTTGCTGTTTTGATTACAAAACGCACAGGATACCCAATTGGCTGATCGTATGCTGCATGTTTGCAGGCCTGGGGTATCGGTTGATCAGCGGCGGGCACAAAGGCGTTTTGGAATATCTGGCAAGTGCATTACTGACAACGATATTACTTTATTTTGTTTTTTGGATCGGAGCCATAGGAGCCGGTGATGTTAAGATGTTGGGAGTCTGTGCCGGTTTTTTTCCCTGGAATAAAGTACTTTATTTTCTGTTTTTCGCGCTCATGATTGCAGCAGTAATTGCACTTTTCAAAATGTATCTGGAACGCAATATGAAAGACCGTTTGTACTATTTGGGAGAGTACTTATGGGACGTATTCCGGTGTGGAAGATGGAAACTTTATTTTGCCGGAGAACGGGAAGGTGCCGGAGCAGGGATTTGCATGGCGGGACCGGTGTTCTGCAGTGCATTGATGTATATGGGAGGAATGTATTGATGGAACAAAAGGAACCGGTTCTGGTTCTGTATGACCGGGAGGAAGAATACGCGCGGCTTTTTTCAGAATACCTGAAGAGGCAAAAGGAATTGCCCTGGCAGATCCATACTTATACCAGAGCGGAAGAACTGTTGGCGGGAGAGAAAAGCGGGGAGGTAACAATGCTGGTGGTGGCGGAATCCTCCTGTGAGGAGGCATTGAACACATTACAGCCGACATGTCAGGCAATTTTAAATGAGAGCGGAACTCTCCGCTTTCATCAGTTTCCCAATATTAACAAATATCAGGAAGCGGGACAGGTGTGGAAGGAACTGTTGGCGTTGTATGTAGAGACGACGGGGATACGGATGCCGCTGTTATGTGCGGAATATAAGACCCGTTTTATCGGAATGTACTCTCCGGTTCACAGATGCCTTCAAAGTACGTTCGCATTGACTTTCGCACAGCTGATGGCAGAAAAACATCCCACGCTGTATCTGAATTTCGAACATTATGTGGGGATCATAGAATTGCTTCCGGAGAGACAGAATCGGGATCTGGCAGATCTGCTCTATTTTTTAGCAGGAGATGAAGGAAAATTTCCTCTTCGCATGCAGACGGTCATTCAGAGAAAAGGCAATCTGGATTATATTCCACCCATGCGGAACGGACAGAACCTGTTGGGGATCACCTGGGAAGAATGGAGAAGTCTGTTCCAGAGGATCGAGGAGCTGGGGAAATACGAATATGTCATTCTGGATCTGAGTGAAAGCATACAGGGGCTGTTGGATGTTCTGCAGATGTGTATCAAAGTATTTACGCTGACCAGAGAGGACAAGATGTCACAGTGTAAACTGGATCAATATGAACAGCTATTGTCACTATGCGAGAAAGAGGAAGTAAAGGGGAAGACCAGAAAGCTGAATTTGCCATACTTTCAGCGACTTCCCGTGGAAATGGAACAGTATACCAGAGGGGAACTGGCAGATTATGTGAGAAAAGAAATAGAGACATTGGAAGAGTAGAATAGGAGAAGGACAAATGGATTATTTAGAGCAGAGAAGAAAACTTCGTCAGATGGTACAGGAAAGACTGGATTATGGAAGAGATTATACGGATGAAGAAGTGGAGGATACGATCGATGAAGTACTGATGGAGCAGGAAAGTCTGGAGTTATGCCCGGTAGAATTGCGGAGACGTCTGCGTAAGGAATTGTTTGATTCCCTGAGAAGACTGGATATTCTGCAGATTTTTGTGGAGGACAGCTCTGTTACAGAGATCATGATCAACGGCATGGATCACATTTTTGTAGAACAGGATGGACAACTGCGGGAACTGGATCGAGCCTTTGATTCCGTGGAAAAATTACAGGATGTCATTCAGCAGATTGTGGCGGGGTGTAATCGCGTGGTCAATGAAGCGTCACCCATCGTAGATGCCCGGTTGAATAATGGTTCCAGAGTAAATATTGTCATGAATCCCATTGCTCTGAATGGTCCGATCGTCACGATCCGGAGATTCCCGGACAAGCCTGTCACCATGCAGAAGCTGATCGGTCTGGAAACCATTTCGCTGGAGGCAGCCCAGTTCCTGGAGACACTGGTGAAGGCGGGCTACAACATTTTTGTCAGTGGAGGAACGGGAAGCGGTAAGACAACATTCCTAAATGTTCTGTCCGGCTATATTTCGGCGGAAGAGCGGGTGATCACCATAGAAGACAGTGCGGAACTACAGCTGCAGGGTCTTCCGAATCTGGTTCGTTTAGAGACTCGTAACGGCAATACCGAAGGATGCAGAGAAATCGGAATCCGGGAACTGATCC
>ENA-OPBZ01000716-OPBZ01000716.1-human-gut-metagenome-genome-assembly--contig:-NODE-716-length-16365-cov-6.709197_pt1 | contig 16365 bp, 13 predicted proteins | sample MGYA00241072_ERZ501459 | MGnify/ENA primary metagenome ERZ501459 (study PRJEB25962, sample SAMEA2042632) | human gut metagenome | biome: human gut; feature: human-associated habitat; material: faeces...
CCGTTGCGCATGCGCTCTAACACAGGAAAGCGCAGATTTTTTTCCAGGGCGGAAATGAGTTGGCTTACCCCTGAGGGAGTATAGGCTAATTCCTGTGCTGCTTTTGAAAAGCTCTTTGAATCGGATACTTTAATAAATGCTTCCAGCTGCCTTAAATTCATAATTATTCCCTCTTTCTATTCGATCAAATTCGTATAAATACACCCTCACCGGATTCCGTTATTTCCTTTGATCAAATTGCGCAGCCACATCTATCTTCTACCATCCGATATCAAATACCAGAGAGCAAAGTGCATCTGCCCGAACAAACAAATTCTTTTTATCCAGGAGGTTACCATCTTCAGTTTTTAACAACTTGTCCAGAGCCTGAACAAGGGTCCTTCGACCTGCTTTGACGCCTCAACATGATGTCCTTATACACTGTGTCTCTCTGATATCTTTATTCATACTTAATTTCTCAACTTTTCTTAAATATTCTCTGTCCGTTATACGAACTTCTTTGTTATATAGTTCTCAAACTATGGTCTGATGATCTTTCCTGCTTCAGCCATAGATTCAACAATACTGTACATATTGGTTACACCACCAACAACAAGTTTGTCTTTTAAATGATAGTAGTCAAGACATGTACCACATGTAAGAATCTCTACTCCCTGTGCCTCCAGAGACTTCAGATCTTCAATGGAATCTGATCCTTCTGTTGTAAGAGTAGCTCCTCCATTGTAGAAAAGCATCTTCTTCGGAAGTGTATCAAGCTGTGTAACTGCATAAATAAATCCCTTAATCAGGACTTTACCAAGTTCATCATTACCTGTTCCCATGCGGTCAGAAGATACCACTACGATAAGGTCTCCCTTCTGATCCGGTGTACATACAACTTCTGCATCTACTGCCGGTACTCCCTGCATCTTGATCGTTACTTTGTATTCTTTTTCTCCAAGCTTTTCAGAGCTTACTTCTCCGCCCTGTTCTTTTGCCAGCTTTGTAACATTCTGTACAGCAATCTCATTATCTACTAATACTTCAATTGTCTCCGGTCCTGTAAGAGCCTGCATTGCTTTTTTTGTTTTGATTACCGGAATCGGGCAGTTGTCTCCCATTGCATTAACTGTTACCATAATATTCATTTCCACCTTTCTTTTACGTGAATCATTTCACTTATAGATACATTCTATCACCCTTCGTCCCTTATGTAAACAGATAGTCCCGTTATTTTTACCAAAAACCAATTGTTATCGCGATAGCTTTTTGTATATTATTGCGATATTTTACATTCGCTTCTTGCAGTATCCTTTCTTCTATAATAAAATAGAAAAGTAAAACAGTATGTCTATAAATATGCATTGAACAAGACTATAGAAAACTGGAAATTTATCAAAAAGCACTTCAGAAAGGATTTAATAATATATGTGGTTAGCAGATGGTTGGAAAGATTATGAAGTAATTGACTCCTCAGACGGAGAAAAGCTGGAACGCTGGGGGCAATACATCCTGGTTCGTCCGGATCCGCAGGTGATCTGGGATACACCTCGCACAGACAAACGCTGGAAACATCCGAACGCACACTATCACCGCAGTAAAAAAGGCGGCGGTGAATGGGAATTCTTCGATCTCCCGGAACAGTGGCAAATCAGTTATAAGAATCTTACCTTTAACTTAAAACCGTTTAATTTTAAACATACCGGACTTTTCCCGGAACAGGCAACCAACTGGGACTGGTTCTCTGAAAAGATTCGCAATGCCGGGCGCCCGGTAAAAGTACTGAACTTATTCGCCTATACCGGTGGTGCAACACTTGCAGCAGCTGTTGCCGGCGCACACGTAACTCATGTAGACGCTTCCAAGGGAATGGTTACATGGGCAAAAGAAAATGCTGTTTCTTCCGGACTCGGCGACGCACCGATCCGCTGGCTGGTTGATGACTGTGTCAAATTCGTAGAGCGCGAAATCCGCCGCGGTAATCATTACGATGCAATCATCATGGATCCACCTTCCTACGGTCGTGGACCAAAGGGCGAGATCTGGAAGATTGAAGACGCAATTCATCCACTGGTAAAACTCTGTACGAAGATTTTATCCGATGATCCACTGTTCTTCCTGATCAATTCTTATACAACAGGACTTGCCCCAGCAGTACTGACTTATATGATCGCGACTGAGCTTAAGAAATACGGTGGGCATGTGGATTCACAGGAGATTGGACTTCCAGTATCTTCAAATGGTCTGGTACTTCCTTGTGGAGCCAGTGGACGATGGGAGAGATAAGATTGCGGATTTTTGATTGATACGTTTGTGGCTTCTCAATAATACAACGTTTTTCCGAATAGCAGAATCTCAATTTGTGCAATCATAAAAGATCTAAAATAAAAGAGAAGTGATCCGGTATGAAATGGATTCCTCCTGCTATAAAGCTTGTGCTTTAAAGAAAATCCTTTTCTAAACTCAGATTACTTCTCTTTTTTATTTTCCATTCTCCTTTGGGTTTCCCATCTGAAAATTTATTGCAGATGCTCCATCAGATAGCTAAGAAACGCCTGGCAACCTTCCATCACATCATCAAATGTCTCATCAAAATTTCCTGTATACCATGGATCTGCAATGTCTCTCGGACGATTTGTGTAATCCAGAAGTCTCTGTACCTTGTGCTCCGGGTCATTTCCGATGATTCTCATAATGTTCTGTATATTATATCGCTCCATGCAGATGATGTAGTCGAATGCGGCATATTCTTCTCTACACATCTTGCGTGCACGGTGATTGCCGCACGGAATTCCTTCCTTGCGGAGCTTCTTTTGTGTGCCGCGGTGAACTGGGTTTCCATGTTCTTCGTTGCTTGTACCGGCGGAATCGATGAAGAAATCGGACTCTATGCCGGATTGTTTAACTAAATGTTTCATAACGTATTCTGCCATGGTGGAGCGGCAGATATTGCCGTGGCAGATAAAAAGCACTTTTATCATATGATTTTCTCCTTGTGTTATTGAAAGATTGTGTAATTTGAACCCTCTATGTTCTCAATCACTTAATGATATATTTTGTTCCTCTGCCTTTTCCTTCAACTGCAATCACACCCTTTTTCTCCATAGCTTTCAGTAATTGTGTTGTTTTTGATTTGCCAAATGGGACATATGGTGCAATTTCACTTATTGGTTTCAGCATCGTCTTACTTAAAAATTTGTAAATCACTTTTTCGTCTTCGGTTAAATTGACATTCGTTTCAAATATCGGTAGTACAATTTTTATAGCATTTTCTGACACTTCAAATTCTGGTTTTATCAAACTCTCTGCATACAGTTGTTTGATTCGTGTAATTCCTGTTCCAAATATCTCTACTAATCCCAGTCTGTAAAATACATTTGCAAGATTTCTATTTCTTAAAATAGATAGTTTACCTGATAAATATTCTTCTGCCGTTATTCCAGCCGGCAATCCACCAGGAGACACTACTTCTATTCTATCATCAAACATAGAAACTCTGATGTGTGAATTAATATCCCATACCCTATGAATCAAAGCATTTGCAATTGCTTCTCTGAAAGCTGCTTCCGGTATTTTCTCTACCATCTTTCTGTCAGCCCCCTGTATTACTTCATATTGGTAATAATCTCTAAATACAGCAAGTGCTTTTTCATATATTTCTAAAACCGATATATGTTCAAACGTTACTCTTTTTTGAATAATACTAATATTCTCACCGAACTTAACAATATCAATTCCTGAAAAATGATTTTTATCTGCCAAAAGTCCCGCTGCATTATTATAACCATTTATATTGTCATACAGGTTCAATGTCTTTAAAGTATCTTGATTGAAAGTTTCAATGTAAATATTTTCTTTCAGTTTACACTGTAAAATTTTAAAAGATAGCTCCTGATCTTTACAAGGTAATTCTTCGAAGCTAATATTTTTTCCATCTAATACAAGCCTTGAAAATTCCAATGTATCTACCTCTATCGTTGCTGTATCATTTCGTTTGTATGCTTTTGATTTATATAAATACGGTTTTTGAAGACCACTTTTTACAGTAAGTTTTATCGTCTGGTCATTATTCTGTATTTCAAGTGTATAGTTTGGTTGAGGTGATATACTGTCATTGATTTTATTTTCGATATCCAGACAGGCCTGTTTTACATCTGGCAATCCTTTCACATTTCCATTATCATCAACCCCAAAAAGAATTGTTCCACCATTGTAATTCGAAAAGGCACTAACTGTTTTCAAAAAAGTATTCGTAATCGTTTCCTTGAATTCTAATATTCTTGTTTCATGCATAGTAATCGTTCCCTTTCCAACCATAATGATTATATTATATGCAAAAATGCGCAAAAAATCAATCATATTTTTTTACGATTGATTTTTTAATTGATTTTGAGTGTAGTATTATTTTTTGACCAACTGAATTATGACAACTTTTTTAATTATTCCGATTCGGTCTTCCAAAGGTATAAATAAGGTGTAAATTATTTGTTTCTATCTAGAAAATCCTACAAAATCAAGTCTTTCTCGCCATACTTTAAATGTTGCCGTGGCATACGAAAAGTACTCGAATCATTGTTTTTTCTCCTCTCAAATTGCCTTGAAATGCCGTATTTTGCAAGGTTTTATCAGCATTTCAAGGTATCATAGTTTTCTTCTCATTTACTACATTTTTTGCAAAAAAGTGCAAAATGAAGCAAATCACTTCCATCTGTAATAGTCAAATCGTAGTCAGTTTAGGGGGTGCAGACTACTGCTCAAACAAATTTCCCAACTTAATTAATCTTCTAATATCTTTAAAATGCAGTGCTAAAATCTTTCTTCACTTTAATCATTTAACTGCATTACATGAACATCCATATCCAATATTATAGGAACATACATAATAAAATACATTCAGTGATTTCTCCGTTATTTCGGATAAAAAATGCTGATACAGAAACAGGATGGAATGTGCAGATTCTAAGGTCAGTATGGATAATATCAGCAGAAATAAGGTATCTGCTGTTGAACAGAAAAAGTTTCAAAATAAATCAAAAAATATTGATGAAGTCTACCAATCAGTGTTTTTTCGTTGTATAATGTTTTTGTCGTACAAGGTCACTTTCCTTTGTAATGTTTTGGGTCAAATTCATTATACATCAGAAAGTCCTGTACGATATTTTTTTATGAAAAAGTTGTAAAGTGGTGATCATTATGAAAAAAATAGAGAAAATTGGAAAAATCCCTTCAAGTCCGTAAAGTTGTTATATCCTCCAGTGCAATCGTTCAATCCTTTTGCAGAACGGACGAGAAATCCCTTAGAGTTCATCATGTCGAAATCTATGGGGTGGTTCCTGCATTCATGGAATGAAAAATATACATACTTTTTTTGTTTCGTTGTCCTTAAAATATCCGCACATATCGTAATGCCCCGTCTCAAAGGTAATAAGCCTTAATCCATATTTTGCGGCATTAATTTTCATGCTCTTTTTCATGTCATTTGCAAAATCTATAAATTCCTTGGAATTTTTTCCCATAGTCATCTTTTATTGTTTTTCCCTGATATTTTCTGTATAGTTCTTCCAAAACGTTTTCCTTTCATATTCTGAACTTTTGAAATGATGTCGCCATTGATAACATTTTTATTATACAGGAATGAGGCAGTAATCGCAAACACAATCCACAATACAAAATGATATTCTTTTTTTCTGGATGTTTCTGTGATATACTTATACGCGGTCGTATCAGACCGGAAAGGAAATATTATGTTACAAAAATTATATGTTTTTTTCAGGAAAGAAACCGTTTTGTCAATTGCAGTGATCCTGGCGCTTCTTTCTATGTTCTGGGTCAGACCGGATAAGGCTTATTTTACTTATATCGATTTCAGGACTCTCGGGCTCCTCTTCTGTTTGATGGCAATTGTAGCTGGTTTGAAGGCTGTTGGTGTTTTTGATATACTTGCCAAAAAATTGCTGATGGGAACATCGGGAACTGTGGGTGTGATCAGGCTGTTGGTACTCTTATGTTTCTTCCTGTCAATGGTGATCACCAATGATGTGGCATTGATTACTTTTGTTCCTCTTGCACTGATCATTGTGCATAAACTGCCAAAGGAACTGGGCAATTACTGGCTTCTTAAAATAGTAGCCATGCAGACAATCGCTGCTAATCTCGGAAGCATGCTCACACCAATCGGAAATCCGCAGAACCTTTATCTATATGCCAGAGCAGGGATGTCCGCGGCAGAATTAATAACCCTGATGCTTCCCTATTCCGCCACAGCACTTATCCTTCTTCTGATATGGATACAGGTAGCCGCTGCCAAAGCACCTCACGTATGCGGTTCCGAAAAAGATAAAACTCTTTTGGGATTCTCTGACAGAAAAGAACTTAACATGGAATACCTGGCCGCTTACCTGATCTTATTTACAATCTGCCTGCTCACTGTTGCACGTATCATTCCATACCAGATTCCTCTTGTATTGGTTCTTATATATATGCTGCTAAGAAACAGGGAAAATATAAGCAGGGTGGATTACTCCCTGCTTGCCACCTTTATCGCATTATTTATTTTTATCGGCAACCTTGGAAGGATTCCGCAATTCAGCAGTTTTCTGGAAAGAATCATGGCAGGAAGGGAAACACTTACTGCTGTTCTTGCCAGTCAGATTATGAGCAATGTTCCCGCTGCGCTTCTTTTATCCGGCTTTACAGATAATTACCGGGCTTTAATTGTCGGAACCAATATTGGAGGTCTCGGCACTCTGATTGCATCCATGGCAAGCCTGATAAGTTTCAAATATATTGCAAAAGAAAACAGGAATCTGAGAGGGAAGTATTTGGGAATATTCACAGCCTCCAATATTATATTCATGATATTCATGTTAATATTGTATTTTTTTCTTAGATAAAGGTTTTCCCGGAATTACAAAAGCTATAGCAATTCTTTCTTCGCAAAAAATTCTCCGCGGCACTCTCCCATCCTGGAAGAAAAGCCGCGGAGAAATAAATATATTTTCGGTGCCAATACAAAGATCATTAATCTTTACACCACTTTACAACTTTTTCATAAAAAATATCGTACAGGGCTTTCTGATGTATAATGAGTTTGCTTCAAAACATTCCAAAGGAAAGTGACCCTGTACGACAAAGACATTATACAACGAAAAGACTCTGACTGGTAGACTTCACAAATATTTTTTGATTTATTTTGAAACTTTTTCTGCTCCAACGTAAGTAGGTAATCATCCGTATCTGTTTTTTTGTTTTTTATTCTGCTACAATCTCCTTTTTCTTCAGAGATATAAGCTTCCGCTGTTTTCTCAAGCGGTTCCTTTGTCTTCTACAATGTGATCCAATGCAGCCAGCGGCTCAAGTCCTTTCTCCTTCGCGATTGTCGCACGTGTGCGGCGCTTTGGACGATATGGGCGATACAGGTCTTCTACTGCCACAAGCGTTTCCGCTGCCAGAATCTGTTTCTTTAATTCTTCTGTCAGTCTCTGATTAATATCCATTCTTTTTAGTTCTTTCCACTTTCATAGGCGTTCTGCACCCGTTCGGTCAGCACTTTTCCACCGTTTGCATACCATTCTGCCACAAAAGTATCAAAGTAATCCACTGGTTTCTCCCCACTAATGATCTGAAGAAATGCTTCCTGTTCCAGTTCCTGTAATTCTTGCGGAATTTCTGCATTTACATTTTCCAGAGGCAATGTCGATGTACTTGTTATTCCTGCCTTCTGCAGTTCCCCCACAGCCTGAATTCTTGACGCATACGCCGCCCATCCATTCGCGGTTGTCAGCTGTCCATTCAAGTAAGATTTGCATGTATTAAAATAAGACTTTTCCAAACCGCTAAGCTCTGATACATCAAGCGTCTTATCCAGTGCTGCCTGAATATGTTCTGTCGTACGGTAAAGTGCATCCTCATAATCCACATTAATATTCAGTGGCCGGGCCGTCGGATCTACATTAATAGAAAAATAATCATTCACTTCTCTTGCCGCACTATCATTTGCATATCTAGACTGATCAAAAATCGCACTCACATACTTTGCTACAATTTCCGGATGCTCATATCCTTTACGCACCACCACATACATCCACTGGTCATACGATTCAAAAACTGATATCTTCTGCGTCTCATTTACCTGTTCTTTGTCTAAAAGATACGGTTTCCACTCTGCATTTGAATCGACATTATATGCTGCACTCAACGGGTTATTCGGAGCCCACCAGCGTCCACAGATAGCACCGCAATGTCCGGTTTTTAACAGATCATCTATGTTTTCCGTCTTTCGTAGCAGGAATCTCTGGTCGAGTATCTCATCCTCATATAGATTGTGAAGTTTCAAAAGCGCTTCTTTTGTTTCCTGTGTTACTGACCCATAAACTACATTTCCATTTTTATCCAGGATCCAGTGACATGGCATTGCACCGGCATGTATAAAAGTTGCATCCACTCCATAAGTCTGATCCGCACCGGCAACCACGTCTGTACTACAGGCAAGGCCGATTGTCTGACCGTCTCCTGCTGCATCCTGTTCTACAAATGCCCGGATCACTTCCAACGCTTCTCCTACTGTTTCCGGTTCCTTTAATCCCAACTTCTCAATCCAGTCTTTCCGCAGCCAAAGAAGCGGAGTTCCATCGTCAATCACCGTATTCGGAAATGCATATAGCTTTCCATCCACGGTTGCAGACTGTAAAAGAGAATCTCCATAACTTTCATACATTTCTTTGATCGTATCTGTCGTACACTCTTCATACGTTTCTGTAAGTTCTTCGATCAGGCCTGCTTCAATCAGGCGGAGCAGGTTATCTCTTCCCTTCACAACAAGCACATCTGGAATATCACGATCTTCAATCGCTACATTGACCGCCTCTTCATAAGTATTGCCATCCTGCAATTCAAAGACATCTTCATTCTGAATATTAAGTATTTTCTTCAAATATCTCGTATATGCATTATTTTCGTACGTATCTCCTACAGGAAGATTCGAATTATTCGCCCCTGCAATCTTGCCAAGTGTATAGGTAACAGTCTCAGGATATTTCCCAAGTGGTGTATGCATCGCTTTATACATCAGCTTTCTTTTCACTTCAACTGCATTGCTTGCACCAGACTCACTTTGAGATGCTTCTAACTGTTCCATCTGTCTTTGACTTTCCTTCATCTCAAAATAGGTTCCGCACCAAAGCATCAGCAATAAAATTAATGCAAGATGGGCTGAGAGAATTCGCTTTTTCATATCGTTTTTCATAACACCTTCGCCTCCGTGTTCTTCGGAATTCGGATAAAGACCCGCGTTCCTTTTCCTGGAGTACTTTCTATCTTCATCTCACCTTTTTCTCCATAAAGGACATGGATTCTGTCACAGACATTTCGCACACCATAACCGGAGGACTGATATGTCAGAATCTGATCCGCCTTCTCCTGCGTCATTCCCGCACCATTGTCCCTGATTTCAAAGAAAATGTGCTCAGCCTCTTCACGAATCGTCAGCCACAACGTCGGATTCTCATTATCTGACACATCAATTCCATGATCGATTGCATTTTCTGCAAGTGGCTGCAGGATCAACTTCGGTATCAGATAATCATTAAGACCATCCGAAATCTGTTCAACCACACGGAACTCGTTATCATGCATAACAAGTTGGATTTTGAGATATGCACGGATGTTATCAATTTCTTTTGCCACTGTAGTCATTGTTTCACCACGATTTAGGCTTGTCCGATAATAAGTAGACAGTGCCAATGTCACATGACTGATTTCATCCTCCCCCGCTTCAATTGCTTTCCAGTTGATGATTGAAAGCGAATTATAAAGGAAATGTGGATTGATCTGTGCCTGCAGTGCTCTCATCTCACTGTTCTGAAGCTGGATCTTACTCTCATATACTTCTGAGATCAAATGGTTCATCTGATCCATCATGCGCTGAAATGACCGGATCAGCACACCCACCTCGTCTTTGGATTTACTCTGCACGGTAACTTTACGAAGTCCCATATTGATCAGGTTCATATTTTCAGTCAATAACTCCAACTGCGATACCATACGGAGAGAAAAAACATATCCCAGAAAACTCAGAAGAAGAACACTGATCAAAATAATCGGAATATTTTTGAGCAAAAGCTTATGGATTGCGTTTTCACTTACTGCCTTTGGACGATAGATATAGAAATTCCATCCTGTATCCTTCATTGTCCGCTGTACCAGATAATAATTCTCACTGATATCTTTCGGACTCTCAATATCCTTCGGACGATATTTCTTATCCATAGAACACTCGGCATAGACAATATTTCCATTATCATCCTGAATCATGCCTCCTGTATTATCTGTAAGCTGGCTCATGAATGGTTCAAGAACTTTTTCATAATCCAGACGCATCTCCAACACCGCTTTGATCGTATCATTGTCATAGAATTTCCGACTGGCAATGATTGATTTATTCACACCGCGAGTGATGCTCCACTGCATTAATGTTCCCTCATTCAACCTGGAATACCACTGTTGATTCTCCGCTTCCGACATTGGAAGAAGTGTATCTCCATGTGGCACTTCTATATTGTCAGAATATAATGTAATGCTCTGGATCTCTTTGTGATAGATCGTCGGCATCTGCAACAGTGGATCAGCCACCTTCACATATTTCAAATACTTCTCATAATCCGACTCTGTCTCCACATCAAAAATATTCCTGAGATTTTGAGAATAAGACAGATAATCAACCAAGTTCTTATAGATCTGAGACTGATTCTCAATCGAACTCACTGACTGTTCCAACATTTTCTCCAGATTGTACTGTTCCTTCTCTCGCAATTGATTCATCATGCCATACTGCATGGAAAAAGCAAGGAATCCTACCGGAACCAGTCCTGCAATCAGCATCAAAACAGACAGTTTTTTACGAAATTTCAGATTTTCAAATCGATGGATCAACTTCCGTATTTGTTTTTTCATCCGCCGCTATTCCTTTCCTGCATGCTTCCGGTGTATCTCCGAAAAACTCTCTGAAACTTCTGCAGAAGTATGAGTTATTGGAAAATCCTACTTCTTTCGCAATTTGGGAGATTTTCATATTCGTTGTCTCTAAAAGCTCTTTTGCTTTATTCATTCGCACTTCACGGATAAAACGGTTCAGTGTCATCCCTGTTTCTTCTTTAAATACAGCACTTAAATATCCCGGTGACAGAAAAACCATTGCGGAAAGTGTCTCTGCTCCCAGATCCTTTTCCTTATAATGGTGATAAATATATCCCTTCACGGTTGTAACTTCTGATCGGAACCCATCTTCCTGCTCTTGTATGCAATGTTCATATTCCTGAAGTACTTCTTCTACTATAGCAATCACATCATTAAGGTTTCTGCAACGATATAATCGATCCACTCTCTTTGAAAGCATCTTTTCATCCAGCCCTTCCATCTGGTCGAGCAATTCTTTCATAATTCCAGAAAATACAAACTTTACATACATATCCGAAAATTGCTTATGCGCACGATATTTTTCTTCCAGTCTCTGAAAATCCTGACGGAGATGTGGCAGATCTTTATATTGAATATCTTTCGTAATCTGTTCCATGATTTCAGAATCTTCTGCCGGATCAGCTTTCTTCTCTTCCTGCTTCTCCCCGTGGAAAAACAGGTGCTGACGTGGCTGATAGAACTGCTCTTCTAACATTCCTTCCAGCACCTTAAATTCCTCTGCCAGATTTTTTCCATCTTCGATTTCCTCACTGACTGCAAAATAACATTCACTGTCAAACTGGTGCGCAAAAAAACGGTACATTTTCTCTACGATTCCATGATAATCTGCATATTTTTCCGTGAACAAAAAGATGGATTCGTTCGAATTCAGATTCACATAATGAAACTCTCTCTGCACCTCTTCCTTCAGGCTCATCAGGAAATGTTCCTCTTCCGTTTCGAAGAATCCATTTGAGGCACTGACAAGAACCATACGGGTAAATTGGGACAGATCATCTTCCATTCCATCTGTAAGTTTCTTAAACTGAACAAAATCTTCCTCTTTTCCCCCATACAGATATTTCAGTAAAAAGTATTTTTTCAGATAATCTTCTTTCTTTTCCTGCTGCTCTTTTTTCTCTATCTTAGAAGAAATATTTTCCATCACTCGTTGAAAAGTCTTATGGAATTCCTCCGGATCAACCGGCTTCAGAACATAGTCCACAACTCCATACCGCAATGCTTCTCTTGCATAAGAGAAATCATTATATCCGCTGAAGATCACGATTTCCATATCCGGATGATCTTCTCTCACTGCTTTCGTCAGCTCCAGTCCATTCATATAAGGCATCTTTACATCCGAAAATAAAATATCCACATGGTTTGATTCTAATACTCCCAGTGCATCCTTTCCATTCGTTGCTTCTAGGATCTGGAACTCTCCTTCCTCCCTCTTTAACAGAAAGCGGATTCCCCTTCGCTCCAGTTTTTCATCATCCACGATCAATATTGTAATCATTTCCCCACGCCTCCCTCACGTTCACTTTACATTTTCACTATTCCTTTTATAACGTCCGAAAACAGCAGGGAATGTTCACTCACTCTCTGCTGTCTTTTTTTAATTTTTATAATTCTATTTTAATTCATTTTTTAGACAATGTCCACACTAGCCTTTAACCGCTCCGGCTACAACACCTTCGATAATATATCTCTGGCAGAACAGGTAGAAGATGATAATCGGCACAATTGCAAGAACCAGAGTTCCCATCATTGCTCCCATATCTACAGAACCGTATCCACCTTTCAGATACTGAACTGCCATCGGCACTGTCTTATATTTTCTCTGATCCAGTACAAGTGATGGAAGCAGGTAGTCGTTCCAAATCCACATTGCCTGAAGAATTGTAACGGTTACGCAAGTCGGCTTTGCAATCGGAAGTACAATTTTAAAGAATGTCTGGATTGGTGTACATCCATCAATCATTGCAGCCTCTTCAATCTCCAATGGAATGGATTTCATGAACCCGGTAAACATAAAGACGGAAAGTCCTGCACCAAATCCAAGGTAGATCACAACCAGTCCCCACGGATTTCCCATATGAAGCATATTTGCGATCTTGGATAATGTAAACATTTCCATCTGGAATGGCACGATCATTGCAAACAGGCAAAGCATGTAAAAGATCTTTGTAAATTTTGTCTTCACGCGGCAGATATACCATGCACACATGGAGCAACATAAGATAATCACTGCTACAGATAAGATTGTGATAAATAAACTCCATCCAAATGCCTGAATCAGCCGTGTCTGCTTAATACCACGGATATAGTTCTCTAATCCGACATACATCTTTCCGGTCGGTATCTCGAACGGTGCTTTACTGATATAGACTTTTTTCTTAAAGGAGTTGATAAATACCAGTATGATCGGATACAGATACAGCAGGCTGAGTAATGTAAAAATAACGGTTAATAATGTACCATGTTTTACTTTTTTATTCATTACTGCTGCACCTCCTTTGATGTTGTCAGTTTATTCTGGATCAATGCAATCACTCCTACGATAATAAAGAAGATAACTGCTTTCGCCTGTCCTACACCTTCCCAGCCAGTTCTTCCATAGAATGTATAATAGATATTCAGGGCAAGCATTTCTGACATCTTGTCCGGTCCACCGTTTGTCAATGCAAGGTTCTGGTCGAAAAGTTTAAATCCGTTTGTAAGTGTCAGGAAAGTACAGATTGTAATGGATGGCATAACCATCGGAATTGTAACATATCTTAAAAGCTGTACTTTATTCGCTCCATCAATCTGTGCTGCCTCGATCAGCTCTCCAGGAATATTCTGGATTCCTGAGATGTAGATGATCATCATGTATCCAACCTGCTGCCAGAGCATCAGGATAACCAATCCCCAGAAACCATATTTTGAAGAATATGTAAGTGTTTTCTGGAAATGTGCCAGAATACCATTTAATAACAGCTGCCATACATACCCAAGTACAATACCACCGATCAGGTTCGGCATAAAAAATACAGTACGGAAAATATTGGTTCCCTTAATATTCTTTGTCAAAAGCATTGCTACCGCAAATGCAAAAATGTTGATCAATAATACTGTCACAATTGTAAATAATGCGGTAAACCAAAGAGAGTGAAGAAAATCTCCGTCTCCAAGGATCTTTGCATAGTTGCTAAGTCCAATAAATTTAGCGTCTGTCACCGTTGTGAACTTGCAGAACGAAAGATATACGCCTAACACAAACGGTGCAAGGAAACCTATCGTGAATGCAATCAGCGTCGGCAATACAAATACCGGAAAATATCTCTTTATTGCTTTTTGCATGTTCTTCTCCTCCTGTCTTTCTTTTCTGTAAAAAGCCTTTCTGCGCCTTTGCTTTTCACAATTCTAATTACATAATTTCAGCCTGCCCCGGTATGCTCGTTGGCAGGCTGTTTGATCTTCTTCTCTATTTCACAGCCTTTTTATCTGCCTATCCTGTGAAAAGTCTTTTTTATTCGTTTGCTGCTGCGTATTCTTCAGCCCATCCATCAACAAATGCTGTCTGTACACTATCCCATGCGCCTGTACCCTGTGCATAGTTCAGAAGAGCTCCACCAAGATTGTTTTTCCAGTTCTCAGATGGCATTGTTGTAAAGTTCCAGCTTACTGGTGTCTTTCCTGCCTCTGTATACTCAGCATTTGCTTTTACAAGCGGGTTGTCCGGAAGGTAATCTGAGAATGTTGTGAACGGTGTTACAAATCCCATCTCGTTAGCCAGCATGTCACGACCTTCATCGCTCTCAACTACCCATTTCATAAAATCAAGTGTTGCCTGAATGTCTTCTTCTGAAGCGTTCTTATTTACACACCAGTAGTTCTCAGATCCTGTACAAAGTCCCTGATTTTCTTCTCCATCAACTCCGATGTAGATTGGAAGCATTCCCATATCTTCATCTGCTACTTCATTATCTTTGATATCATTGTAAGCCCATGTACCATTCTGATAGAATACTGCTTCACCAAGTGCAAATTCACTTGCTGCGTCATCTCCTGTCTTAGAAGAAATCATAGATGGTTCACATGTAGAGTTGTTCAGATACAGATCCCAGATCTGTTTGTAGTTGTCAAGGTATGTTCCTTTGATTGCATCTGTGCTGTCAATTCCGTCTGCCTTATACTCATAGTAGATTGGAAGATTTGCAAGGTGTGTCTTGAATCTCCAGTCAGAGGAAGAATCCATTCCTGCTGAAGTAAAAGCTCCTTCTACTCCAAGATCATCTTTGTGTGCCTGAATCTCTTCTGCAACTGTCTTAAGTGCCTGGAAGTTATTCAGATCATCAATTGATTTGATACTTGCATCCGGCAATTCGAAGTATTTGTTCAGAAGAGCTTTGTTATAGATCAGACCATAAGTCTCAATAACATAAGCGATTCCGTCTACTGCGTCGCCATCTTTTAATATATAATCGTCAGACTCGACATCTTTATAAACATCGCTGTCTGAAAGGTCATAGCAATAATTTTTCCATGTAGCAAGTCCAACCGGTCCGTTTACCTGGAACAATGTTGGTGCCTCATCTTTTGCCATCTCTGATTTCAACTGTGACTCGTAAGTTCCTGATGCTGCTGTCTGTACATCAACCTGAACACCCGTCTCATCTGTATACTCTTTTGCAAGTTCTACCCACTGGTCAGCCTGCTCTGGTTTAAAGTTCAGATAATAAACTTTTCCGGATGACTTATCTCCTTTCGCTGTTTCATCTCCGCTTGATGTGGCTCCACATCCTGCAAGCATTCCTCCTGCCATTGAAGCTGCAAGTACAAGTGCAAGAATCTTTTTCTTCTTCATAATTGAATCCTCCTTTTATGATTACTTGTCTTTGTTTTTCTTGATGATGTTATTATAAGAAAAAGTTCCAAAATAAGATATAATAAAATTCCAAGAAACATAACACTATTTCAAGATTATTGTAATTTTTGAAGATTTTGTGTATGATACAAGAGTTCGCCAAGAACCAAAAGTGAAAAATAAAGGTAAAATTTACTTGTTATAAATAGGATTTGCAGAAAGGATGTTTGAACTCGTCTAAAAAGTTGAGTGACTCAACTTTTTAGACTGACTATCATTTGTGGAAGTATTCACTATGGCAGAACAAACCAGTCTGGTTGCACAGCAGGTCCGCCTTATGCACTGGGCAGAACAGATCAGAGAATGTCAGAACCGTCCGGAAGGTATGGATGTATCGACCTGGTGTGAACAAAATAACATTACAAAAGCCAACTATTATTATCCACTGAAAAGGGTTCGGCAGATGTACCTGGATCAGCTTCCTGAGGCAGAAAAGCCTGCTTTCGTTGAACTTCCGCGTTTAAAAGCGGAAAGAACAGCAACTGTGCCCGAAGTTCCAGTGATGTGTATCAAAAACGGAA
>ENA-OPBZ01000728-OPBZ01000728.1-human-gut-metagenome-genome-assembly--contig:-NODE-728-length-16241-cov-2.610898_pt1 | contig 16241 bp, 10 predicted proteins | sample MGYA00241072_ERZ501459 | MGnify/ENA primary metagenome ERZ501459 (study PRJEB25962, sample SAMEA2042632) | human gut metagenome | biome: human gut; feature: human-associated habitat; material: faeces...
ACCCGCCCGTGGGAGCCGGATGATCCGGTTGTAGAGCCATTGAATGTCTATGGACATTCGAAATATGAAGGCGAAGTTGCAGTTGAAAAATATGCACCGCATTATTATATTGTCCGTATCGCATGGGTATTTGGTCTGAACGGAAAGAATTTCATCAAGACCATGCTGAACCTCGGAAAGACTCATGACACACTGACCGTTGTCGATGATCAGATCGGAACACCGACCTACACATATGACCTTGCAAGACTTCTGGTTGATATGCTGGAAAAAGAAGAATATGGAAAATATCATGCAACAAATGAAGGTGGATATATTTCCTGGTGTGATTTTGCAAAAGAAATTTTCCGTCAGGCAGGTATGGATGTAAAAGTACTTCCGGTAAGTTCAGCAGAATATCCGGCAAAGGCAAAACGTCCGACAAACAGCCGTCTTGAAAAGAAAAAACTGGAAGAACATGGTTTCACAAGACTGCCAGACTGGAAAGATGCACTTGGTCGTTATCTGAAAGAAATTCAGTAAAATAATTGAGAAGCAGAGAATAAAAGATAAAAAGAACCGGCTGCTGTCTGAAAAGACAGTGGCCGGTTCTTGCATGTTCGTAAGTTTGACAGGAATCAGGATTTTGCAACCTTCACGATGCGGAAAAGGATCAGGAGAAGCAGAAAAAGTCCGATACCGCCGATCACAAAGTATGGAACAGAAGTATGACTGACTGTATAATCCTGGGCATTTGTCAGATTCTGTGTGCTGGCTTCAATAACAGCAGTATCTTCTTCCGGTGAAGTTACAGACATAACCGCAGTGCCGACCGGAGTTCCATTAAAAAGAAACTGACGGTTGTACTGTCCATCCTGAACTTCGCCATCCTGTGTTGTAAGTGCATCAGCAGTAGTACCGTTTGGTACAAATACGTTTCCACCGGATGCCATATCAAAATCATTATCTCCAAGAGAAAGGAGCTGGAAGTTGTCAAATCCATAGTTGAGAAGACTGACTGCTTCGGCAGCAGTTGTGCCGGATGCACCCTGGAGAATAACGGCGATCAGAGAAACTCCGTTTTTTTCTGCTCCGCAGACCAAAGTACTTCCGGAAGCTTCTGTGTATCCCTCGCGTCCACCGAGACAATACTGATAATAAGAAGCATTTGTATTGTTCAGCATAGAGAAGTTGTTGGTCAGTACACGTTCACCGCCAGATACATTGGTGGCCGGAATCGTATAGGAAGTGGTTTCTGCAATGGCTCGAAAAGATTCGTTGTCGATAGCCGCTTTTGTGATCAATGCCATATCATGAGCGGTTGTATGCTGATTTTCGTCAGGAAGTCCGGTAGGATTAGTGAATACGGTATTGGTACATCCAAGTTCGACAGCACGGTTGTTCATCATCTGAACAAATCCGTCAACGGAACCACCGATCTGTTCTGCAATCTGAAGAGCAACATCATTGGCAGATGCAAGCATGATCGCATACAGACATTGTTCTACAGTAAAGACTTCATCCAGCTGAGCGGAAATACTTGCACCACCGTCCGTGACACCGGAAACACCGGTCGCGGTCATAGTAACCTGATCGCTCAGCTGTGCATTTTCCAGAGTCAGAAGCGTGGTCATAACTTTTACTGTAGCACCGGGGTAAAGAACCTGGTCCATGTTTTTGGCATAAACGGTAGTCTGTGTACTGTCTTCCATGATCATTGCAGCTGTGGAGGTGATATCCGGACCCTGTGGCCAGCCGGAGATGCTGTTGGTCGAAATGGAAGAGGTCTGCGTTTCGGCCGTTTCTTCGGCTGCCAGGACAGGTGTCTGGAATATCAGTGTACATGCAAGCCCAAGAGCCATCAGACCACTATATAATCTTTTTGATTTCATAAATCTGTACTCCCATTATATTTCTTATCTTAAGGTTTCAATAGAATCTATCATATCCTATTTTAGCGCTTAATTCAAGCAGAATGACATACGCCCTTGCAAAAACAGGGGCAGGATGATAAAATGATATCCGATTATATATAAAAACAAAGAAAAATAACCTGAGGGTATCAATAAAATATGAGTAAAAATAAAGATGTGGCAGGGCATATCGAATGGGGAAGGATGCTGAAAAAATTAAACCCTTATACGATCAAAAAAGGACTGCGTTATTTTAAGCATTACGGACCAAAAGAATTCTGGATACGCCTTCATGAACGTTTTGAACCGGAAGAAGTACCATATGGCCCCTGGTATGAGGCCTATATACCGGATGAGGCAGAGCTTGAGAAACAGCGTCATCACAGATTTTCAAGTGCTCCACTGATCAGTTGTGCGGTTCCGGCATACCGGACGCCGGAAACATTCCTGCGTCAGATGATCGATTCACTTCTGGCACAGACTTACGGCAACTGGGAGCTGTGTATTGCAAACGGCAGTCCGGATGATGAACAGATGAAACAGGTACTTGCTGAGTATACACAGAGGGACAGCCGCATACGTGTACAGGAATTAAAAGAGAATCTTGGAATTGCAGGGAACACAAATGCAGCACTTGCAATGACGGAAGGTGAGTTTGCCGGAATACTGGATCATGATGATCTGCTTGCACCAAATGCGCTTTATGAGATTGCGCTTGCTCTGGAAAAAGATCCGGAACTGGACGCTGTTTATACGGATGAAGATAAGGTGACTACAGACCTGAGCGAGCATTTTCAGCCGCATCTGAAGCCCGATTTTAATCTGGATCTTCTGCGCTCCAATAACTATATCTGTCATTTTTTTGTTGCCAGACAGTCTGTTATACGTAAAGCTGGCGGCTTCAGGCAGGAATTTGACGGAGCGCAGGATCATGATTTTATCTTTCGCTGTGTAGAGGAGGCCGGCAAGATCGGACATGTTCCGGAAATCCTTTATCACTGGCGGACGCATAAAGCATCTACGGCAGATAATCCTGCAAGCAAGATGTATGCATTTGAAGCAGGCAGGCGTGCAATTGAAGCACATCTGAAACGCACCGGTACAGAGGGAACAGTAACACATACACCGGATCTCGGATTTTTCCGGGTACAGTATCCGGTCCATGGAGAACCGCTTGTTTCGATCATCATTCCAAATAAAGATGAGAAAGAAGCGCTTCATGCGTGTATTGCATCTATAAAAGAAAAAACAAAATATCAGAATTATGAGATCATCATTGTAGAGAATAACAGTACTTCTGAGGAGATTTTTGCATATTACGAAGAACTGAAGAAAGATCCGAAGATTCGAGTCATTCGCTGGGAAAAAGAATTTAATTATTCTGCAATCAACAATTATGGAGCACGTTATGCAAATGGGGAGTATCTTCTGTTCCTGAATAATGATGTGACAGTTATTACAGAAGGTTGGTTGACAGAAATGCTTGGAATGTGTCAGCGCAGGGAGGTCGGAGCAGTAGGTGTAAAGCTGCTTTATCCGGATGATACGATCCAGCATGCAGGCTGTGTAATTGGAATTGGCGGAATTGCCGGACATATGTTCGTGAATATGCCGGCAAATCGTACCGGATATCTGCATAAGGCTTCAATCCTTCAGGACATGAGTGCAGTGACTGCAGCATGCATGATGATGAAAAAAGCAGCTTTTGAGGAAGTTGGTGGATTTACCGAGGAACTGTCCGTTGCATTCAATGATGTAGATCTTTGTCTGAAGGTCAGAGAGACTGGCAGACTGATCGTTTATGATCCATATGTACAGCTGTATCATATGGAATCAAAAACACGAGGTGCAGAAGACAGCCAGGAGAAGGTACGGCGTTTTCAGGAAGAAATCGAGTATATCCGGTGTCACTGGATCGATATTCTGAAAAAAGGAGATCCGTACTATAATAAGAACCTTTCTCTTTCAAAATGGAATTATTCTCTTCGTCCATTGAAAGGAATGGAGTTAAAAGAGAAAGAAAACAGATAGGAGATAATATGGAAGTATCGGTGATCATACCGAATTTTAATGGAATCGCATTTCTGGACAGCGTTTTGGGAAGTCTGGAAGGGCAGACACTGAAAAATTTTGAAGTGATCCTGGTGGATAACGGATCCGCAGACGGAAGCTGTTCGTTTGTAAGTGCAAATTATCCATGGGTGCATATTATTGAGCTGCCGGATAACTTTGGATTCTGCCGGGCTGTCAATGAGGGAATAAAAGCAGCAAAAGCACCATATGTACTGCTTCTGAATAATGATACGGAAGTAAAGGAAGATTTTGTGGAGCAGATGCTGCTGGCGATAAGAAGACATAAAAATGCTTTTTCGTGTGCGGCACGAATGGTACAGTATCATGACAGAGATAAGCTGGATGATGCAGGAAATTATTACTGTGCGCTGGGCTGGTCTTTTGCGCGGGGAAAAGGAAAAAATATTGATCTGTATCAGAAAGAAGAAAAAATTTTTTCAGCCTGCGGAGGTGCAGCTATTTATCGTAAAAAGATCATGGAAAAGATCGGATATTTTGATGAGGAGCATTTCGCATATCTGGAGGATACGGATATCGGATACCGTGCCAGAATTTATGGATATGAAAACTGGTATGCACCGGATGCAGTCGTATATCATGTGGGAAGTGGTACGAGTGGATCCAGATATAATCATTTCAAGACCAGATATTCTTCCAGAAATAATATTTATCTGATCTATAAAAATATGCCTCTCCTTCAGATCATCCTGAATCTGCCGTTTCTGGTAGCGGGTTTTCTGATCAAGTTTCTGTTCTTTGCACTAAAAGGAATGGGAAAAGAATACCTGGCCGGTATCAAAAACGGATTTTCTATCAGCATGAATCACAGGAAAGTTCCGTTTTCGGTTAAACATCTTCCCAATTACTGTAAGATACAGCTTGAATTGTGGGAAAATATGTTCCGCAGAATTTGGGCATAAAGTCATTTTTACAGTGGTTTATGGAAATTTAATATAATAAAAGATAAGATTTTATTGATTTTGAAGGACAACTATTATAATATAAACGTGTCTGTCCAGACATGGGATTCAGAATGTACGGACAGAGATGCTTAAAACACAATGAAATGGATAGAGGTGGCAGAGATTGATTCAGGACAATCAGAAGAATTTCAGTCGTCTCCAGATGTTAATTGATGCCATTGTCATTGCTGTGACCTATGTACTTGCCTGGATGATCCGTTTTATCGGTCCGTTTGCATATTCAGCAGTCCGGGCACTTGCGTTTGAAGAGTACATGTTTGCATTGATATTTATCATACCGGGGTATCTGCTTCTGTATCAGGCATTTACTTTATATGAGCCTTTGCATATGCAGGGGCGCAGACTGGTTCTGGCAAATATCATCAAGGCAAATGTACTCGGACTTCTGCTGATCGTATTCAGTCTGTATATGATGGGAGAGTCTGATTTCTCCCGACTGACGGTTTACATTTTCTGTGTGATCAACATCTTTGCAGAATGGGGAGTAAGGCTCTTTATTTTCTCCATGCTGAGAAAAATGAGAAAGCGCGGACTGAATCAGAAGCAGATGATACTGGTAGGTTACAGCCGGGCAGCGGAAGAATATATTGACAGAATTCAGCAGAATCCACAGTGGGGTTATGTTGTCAGAGGAATCCTTGATGATAATGTTCCGGCAGGAACTGTTTATAATGGAATCAAGGTTATCGGACGAATTGCAAATCTTTCTGTGATACTTCCTGCAAACAGGCTGGATGAGATTGCAATTACACTGGGACTGAGTGAATATTACCGACTGGAGGAAATTGTCGGAATGTGTGAGAAATCCGGTGTTCATACCAAATTTATACCGGATTATAATAAGATCATTCCTACGAAACCATATACGGAAGATATACTGGGACTTCCGGTGATCAACATCCGTTATGTTCCATTGAGTAATACATTTAATGCAATGGTCAAACGCTTGATGGATGTTGTTGGGGCGATCATGGCGATCATTGTTTCTTCACCGGTCATGCTGCTGATGTGCATACTCATCAAATTGACATCACCGGGACCACTTATATACCGACAGGAGCGTGTCGGACTTCATAATAAGAATTTCTGGATGTACAAATTCCGTTCTATGGAAATTCAGCCGGAGGCCGAAGAAAAGAAGGCCTGGACAGTTAAGAATGATCCGAGGGTAACCGGAATCGGTAAATTTATGAGAAGGACCAGCATTGATGAACTGCCTCAGCTGTTTAATATTCTGAAGGGTGATATGAGTCTGGTGGGACCGAGACCGGAGAGACCGTTTTTTGTTGAGAAATTCCGTGAGGAAATTCCAAGATATATGGTGAAACATCAGGTGCGTCCGGGACTTACTGGCTGGGCACAGGTAAATGGTTACCGGGGAGATACCTCTATTCGTAAACGTATTGACTGTGATCTCTACTATATAGAGAACTGGTCGATCGGATTTGATATAAAGATATTGTTCCTGACGATTTTCAAAGGGTTCATTAATAAAAATGCATATTAAAGATAAGGGGAGAGAAGATGGCAAGACCTAAGTCAAAAACAAAAAAGATACTATTTGCTGTTGAAATTATTGTTCTTCTGCTGTTTATCGGTGGTCTGTATGTATATGGACAGCTGAATTCAAAACTGGACAAGATCAATCAGCCAGTTCTGGATGACAGTAAGATCAAAGTAAACCAGGAAGTACAGGATTCTATTGATTCACAGGAATCAACTCTGACAGGTTATACAACATATGCTCTGTTTGGTATTGACCACCGTGATAAAAATACTGCACTCGGCGGTGAGAACAGTGATACAATTATTATTGCAAGCGTAAATAATGACACAAAAGATGTGAAGCTGGTTTCTGTATATCGAGATACCCTTCTCAATCTTGGTAACGATACTTATTCCAAGGCGAACGCAGCGTATGCTTACGGTGAAGCCGAACAGGCGATCACAATGCTGAATACAAACCTCGACCTGAACATCAGCGAATATGCAACCGTAAACTTCAATGCGCTGACAACGATCATCGATGACCTTGGTGGACTGGATATGGATATGTCTTATGCCGAGATTGTTCATATGAATAACTACTGTGTAGAGACATCCGAAGAAACAGGTAAGGATTATACACCGATCGAACTTCCGGACAGACCGGATGATATCGAGGCAGTTCAGTATCATTATCATCTGAATGGTGTACAGGCAACTTCTTACTGTCGTATCCGTTATACAGCAAGCCTTGATATGGGACGTACAGAGAGACAGAGACGTGTGATCCAGATGATCGTCAGCAAGGCAAAATCTGCTGGTCTTGGCAAGATCTTCAAGATCATGGACGATGTATTCCCGATGGTTACAACTTCTATGACAAAAGACGAAATCCTGCAGCTTCTGCCTACTCTGATCGGTTACAGTGTAGACGATACGACAGGATTCCCGACATCTTATAAGTTCTCTAATGTTAAGGGAAGTATTATTGTACCGACAACTCTGGAGACAAATGTTATCGAACTGCACAAGTTCCTTTATGGAGATGAAGCATACACACCATCTGCGACTGTAAAAGCAAACAGTGAAAAGATTCTTGAAATCGTCGGTGGTGAGAGCAGTCTGGACGATAAACAGGCAACTGTTGAAGAAAATACAACAAATGACACTGTTATTTTTGAAAAGAATGGAAGTGGCTGGTCTGATACAAGCTCTGATTACGGTTCTGACAGCGATAGCTCCGGTGGTGGAGACTATAGTGGTGATGAGACTGATAACAGCGGTGGTTCTTCTTCTGGTGGCGGAGATTACAGTAATGATGGTTCCGACAACAGTGGTGGTGACAGTTCCGGTGGCGGAGACTATGAAGGACCAACGACTCCGGAACCGGATTACGGCGGAGATGACAACGGTGGTGGAGACACCGGCGGAGATGAAAGCGGTGGCGGAGACACCGGCGGAGACGAAAGCGGTGGCGGAGACATCGTTGACGAAGGCAGTGGAGATGACAGTGGAGCGGCTGCAGAGGCGACAGGCACTCCTGATGCTGCTTAAATTCATAAAGATAAGACGATAGTTAAGAAGGGAATTTCTCATTGAAGAAATTCCCTTCTTCTGTTACCATACATTTATAAAGAAATATAGGGAGAAATTATGGAAAATATAAAAGTGGATGTGATCATTCCGGCGTATCATCCGGGAAAAGAATTTTCCACGTTGATCGAACGTCTTACAAAACAGACATTTCCGATACACCGGATCATTGTAATGAATACAGAAGAAACATACTGGAATAAAGAACTGGAAGAAAAGTTTTCAATCCTGGAAGTGCATCATCTGAAAAAACAGGAATTTGATCATGGTGCAACACGTGCATGGGCAGCTGAACTTTCAGATGCGGATGTTATGGTATTTATGACGCAGGATGCATTACCCGCAGATAAAAGTCTGATTGAAAATCTGGTAAAAGCACTGACAGAAGATGAAAAGACTGGTGCAGCGTATGCCAGACAGCTTCCGAATGAAAACTGCAGTTTTGTCGAGAAATACACAAGATCTTTTAATTATCCGGACAGATCAGCTGTAAAAACAAAAGACGATCTGCCGGTTTACGGAATCAAAACATTTTTCTGCTCTAACGTATGTGCTGCTTACAAAAGGGATATCTATCAGAAACTTGGTGGCTTTGTAAGAAAGGCAATTTTTAATGAGGATATGATCTATGCCGGCAGGCTGATCCAGGAGGGCTATGCAGTTGCATATGCCGCAGATGCAAAAGTGATTCATTCACATAACTATTCCTGCATGCAGCAGTTTCACAGAAATTTTGATTTGGGTGTATCACAGGCAGAACATCCGGAAATTTTTGCAGGAGTGCCGTCAGAGGGAGAAGGAATAAAACTTGTAAAGAAAACAATAAACTACCTGATCCAAAAAAGAAAAATATGGCTGATTCCGGGAGTAATACTTCAGTCGGGCTGTAAATATGCCGGCTATCTGAGTGGTAAAAACTATCGTAAACTTCCTCGAAAAATGATTTTATGGTGTACAATGAACCGCGAATACTGGAAGGTGTAAAAAATACAGACGGCTGTCAATGAAACAGCTATAAGCACACGGTTTTTTAAAGGAGTTGTCACATTTTGAACACAATTGATTGTTACACTGTTTTCATAGGATAAAAAAGATAAAAAGAAAGGAGCACAGGCATGGATGATGAAAAAAAATGGAATCTGAATGCTCCGCAGAATGATACAGAAAACAATCGACAGAATGAGCCACCAAGATATGAACATTATTGTATGCATCAGAATACAGAATCAGATACAGTGAAGGAATTACCTGAAAAGAAAAAAAACAAAAAACGTGGCGGAAAAAAACTTGCAGAAACGATTTCGCTGGCAGTTGTATTCGGGCTGGTAGCAGGTGTTGTATTTCAGGGAGTGAATTTTGCGTCCGAGAAATATCTGGGATCAGACGGGAAGGACAGTCAGATAGAGACAGCACAGCTTGCAGGAGATTCTTCGGCAGATGGAAGTGATTCGAATGAAAGTGAAGGAGCTGCTTCAAGTGAAACTGCCGCTTCGGAAACAGCAGCTGCTGTGTCACAGACGGGTTCTGTTGCAGAAGTTGCAGATACAGCAATGCCAACGGTAGTCGCAATTACATCTGTAAGTGTACAGGAAATCCCAAATTATTTCCGGGCATTTGGATTTGGTTATGGCACACAGCAATATTCCAGTGAGGGAAGCGGTTCTGGAATCATTGTCGGAGAAAATGACGATGAGCTTTTGATCGCAACAAATAATCATGTGGTATCCGGTGCGACAACACTCAGTGTATGCTTTGTCGGAAATGATGTAGTCAACGCAGAAGAGGAAACGGTGGATATGTCCGGCAGCGATGGTGATGTCAATGTGGAAGATGCAGTCAGTGCCAAGATAAAAGGTACGGATGAATCAAATGACCTGGCTGTGGTTGCAGTTCAGAAATCAGATATACCGGAAGACACACTCTCGCAGATCAAAATAGCGCAGCTTGGCAATTCCGATGACCTTCAGGTGGGGGAACAGGTTGTGGCAATTGGAAATGCACTTGGATATGGACAATCAGTTACCTCCGGATGGATCAGTGCATTGAACAGAAACATTTCGACAGATGATGGTACCAGTTCAAGCCTGATTCAGACAGATGCGGCGATTAATCCAGGTAACAGTGGTGGAGCACTGCTGAATATGCAGGGAGAAGTGATCGGCATCAACTCTGCAAAGTATGCGGACAGTGCGGTAGAGGGAATGGGATACGCAATTCCAATATCCAAGGCACAGCCGATTCTTGAGGAACTGATGAACCGTCAGACAAGAGATAAAGTTGAATCAGAGAATGCAGCTTATCTTGGGGTCGTTACGGCTGATCTTTCCACAGAGGCAATACAGATGTATGATATGCCGGAGGGAGCTTTTGTTATCCGTGTGGAGAAAAATTCCGCTGCAGGGAAAGCAGGTATCCAGAAAGGTGATATTATCGTAAGTTTTGATGGACAGACAGTCAGCGGCAAAGATGATCTGGAGAGTAAGCTTGCGTATTATGCATCCGGTGAGACGGTGGATGTTGTTGTATCAAGAGCAGATAACGGAGAGTATGTTCAGAAGACAATTTCAGTCACGCTCGGAAGCAAAAATTAATTTATAAAAACTTTAGTTTACAGTTTTACTGGTTATGTTATAATGAACGCATAGATTCGAAGATGCAGAATGCACTTTTGATCTGTGCGTTCTTTATATGAGACAGATAACAACTATGCAGAAGGAGTTTACAGATATATGGCAGATAAATACGAGGATGAGATTTTAGAGGGAGAGGTCAGCGATGACGATGATCAGGAAGAAAACAAGAAAGAACCTGAGAAGTACTGTACGCTCTGTCATCGGGCAGAGAGTCAGGTTGGTAAGATGATCGATCTTCCTAATAATATACATATATGTCCGGACTGTATGCAGAGAAGCTTTGACAGTATGAATCAGCAGATGCAGACAGGAAATTTTAATTATGGTGATCTGCTCAATATGCCAAATGTCAGCATGATCGATCTAAGCAGTTTCCAGAATCAGATGGGACAGCAGAAGAAACCCAAAAAGAAAAAAGCAGAAAAGAAAGAACCAGTCCTGGATCTCAAGAAGATTTCGGCACCGCATAAGATTAAGGCTACCCTGGATGAATATGTGATCGGTCAGGAATATGCCAAGAAGGTAATGTCCGTTGCCGTTTACAATCATTATAAACGTGTAGCAACAGATACCATGGATGAGATCGCAATTGAAAAATCCAATATGCTGATGATCGGACCTACCGGATGCGGAAAGACCTATCTGGTCAAAACACTGGCCAAACTGCTTGATGTTCCGCTGGCGATTGCCGATGCGACTTCTCTTACAGAAGCAGGATATATTGGTGATGATATTGAAAGTGTTGTTTCCAAATTGCTTGCAGCGGCTGATAATGATGTGGAGAAGGCTGAGCATGGAATCATCTTTATTGATGAGATTGACAAGATCGCAAAGAAGAAAAACTCCAGTCAGCGTGATGTGAGCGGTGAGTCTGTACAGCAGGGAATGCTGAAACTTCTGGAAGGAAGTGATGTGGAAGTTCCTGTCGGGGCAACGAGCAAGAATGCAATGGTTCCGCTTACAACAGTGAATACGAGGAACATTCTGTTCATCTGTGGAGGTGCATTCCCGGATCTGGAAGGAATTATCAAAGAACGTCTGACCAAACAGGCAGCGATCGGATTCGGAGCGGATCTGAGAGATAAATACAATAACGACAAAGAGATTCTTAAAAAGGTCGCAACAGAGGATTTGCGTGTATTCGGTATGATACCGGAGTTCCTGGGACGTCTGCCGATTGTATTTACCTTACAGGGTATGAGTGAAGATATGCTGGTGGAAATATTAAAAGAGCCTAAGAATGCAATTTTGAAGCAATATCAGAAACTGCTTGCATTAGACGAAGTAAAATTGGAATTCGATGACGGCGCACTTCATGCGATCGCAAAAAAAGCAATGAAGAAAGATACCGGAGCGAGGGCGCTTCGTGCGATCATCGAAGAATTCATGTTAGATATCATGTATGAAATCCCGAAGGATGACAATATCGGAGAGGTTATCATCACGAAGGAATATATCGAAGGAACCGGAGGACCGGTAATTATGTTGAGAGGTCAGGAAGTACCAAGGCTTCAATAATACATTTTACATATAGAATGCTAAGAGAGTTGTCAATGACAGCTTTCATTATGCAATGACACATAAGACTTTACTTGAGGAAGAATGGAGGAGAAAGGAATGGAGGAATTATCAGCTATTCCAGTTTGGCTCTGCATACCCTTTGCAGGGCTGTTGCTCAGTATTGCCGTTATGCCTCTGATCAAGCCGGACTGGTGGGAAAAGCATCAGCCGCTTGCAGTTGCGTTCTGGTCGGTACTGTTTATTGTTCCGTTTGCTGCAAAGTACGGAATGTTTACAATGGGAGAGACGGTTTTGGAATGTGTGGTAAATGATTATCTGACATTTATCATTTTATTGTTCGGTCTGTTCTGTGTAGCAGGTAACATTACAATTGACGGTGAGTTTGCCGGATCACCGAGGATCAATACGGCATTGTTTGTTCTGGGAACACTGCTTTCCAGCGTGATCGGAACGACCGGATCAAGTATGCTTCTGGTACGTCCGTTTATTAAGATGAATTCGTGGAGAAAAAGAAAGAGTCACATTATGATCTTTTTTATCTTCCTGATCTCTAATATGGGAGGATGTCTGACACCGATCGGAGATCCGCCGCTTCTGATGGGATTCATGCGTGGCGTTCCGTTTTTCTGGAGCCTGAAGCTGTTTCATATACTGATCTTTAACATGATCATTTTGCTGACGTTATTCTATTTTCTGGATAGAAGAGCTTACAGAAAAGATATTGCGGAAGGTAGAAAACCAGATATCAGAGAGCCCGGAACACACGTTAGAATTGTAGGACTTCATAATCTGATATATGTTGCAATGATTGTCGGAGCTGTAATTTTAAGTGGAATGCTTCCTGGTATGTCTGCATTCCAGAATGCGGACGGAACGGTAAAAGGAATCCATATCCTTGGAGAAGTGACGCTTGGATTCCCGTCTGTGATCGAGATTGTGATCATCCTTCTGGCAGCATTTTTATCATTTAAAACGACAAAAGAAGAAGTACGTATCCGTAACCATTTTACCTGGGGGGCAATTCAGGAAGTTGCGGTTCTGTTCATCGGAATCTTTATCACGATGCAGCCTGCATTGATGATCCTGAAGGCAAATGGTGCGGAACTTGGTATCAATAAACCATTTGAAATGTTCTGGGCAACCGGAGCACTGTCAAGTTTTCTGGATAATACACCAACGTATCTGGTATTCCTTACAACGGCGGGAGCACTTGGGTTCAAGAGCGGTGTTGTGACGACACTTGGTTCGGTTCCTGTTAAGATGCTGGAGGCAATCTCCTGTGGAGCTGTATTTATGGGAGCAAATACCTATATCGGAAATGCGCCGAACTTCATGGTAAAATCTATGTCAGATGAAAATGGTGTGCGTATGCCATCGTTCTTCGGATATATGGTATGGTCACTGACATGTCTGGTACCGGTATTTATTATCGATATGCTGGTATTCTTTTTGTAAGGGGAGGTGCGGAACATGGAAAATAAGAATAAATACTATGACATAGCGGAACGGATCTATGATCTGGACGGAGAAGTCTATGAATGTGTAGGTTCTTCTCTTGGCCGTACCTTTACGGGAGACAAACGTACTTGTGTAGAAAGTCTTGTGAAGCTGATGCGTACAAAGCCACAGGGGCATCTGCTCAGAAGTGAGCTTGCGCTGATCAGTAACATGGCACGTACGATCCGTAAGGATGAAGACCGATCCAGACTGATGAGAAAATATGATGAGATATTAAAAGAAATCGCAGAACTGCCGGCAGGTTTTGGAAAAGTTGAGATTCTGGATGAAAACAGGGCAAAGCTAAATACATCGAACCTGCGTCAGAAGTTTTCAAAGGATGATCATCTGATCATCTGTATCGGAAGAACACATGGAAGTGCGGGTAACGATATTGGATTTGCACTGGCGGATGCACTCAGGATCAACTATTACGATGCAGAGATATTCAATGAAGTATTGAGACGTCTGGACGCGGAGAAAGATTCGGTTGTAGATGTGGCAGATCTTGGAACAAATGAGATTGAGAATAAGTACCAGGGATCCGGACGGACGTTGAAAGAACGTCTGAAAGATTTTGACCGTTATCATGGTCTGACAAAAGAAGATGCAATCTTCTTTAATCAGAGTGATCTGATATGTAAGAGGGCAAAAGAAGAAGATTTCATTGTTATGGGACGATGTGCGGATGTGATACTGGCAAATAATCATATTCCACATATCAGTATCTTTATTACAGCTCCTTTTGAACAGCGTGTACACAGAGTTATGGAAGTCAATAATCTGGATCATAAAAAAGCAGAACGCCTTTTGAAGAAGATTGACCGTCAGCATTCGAAATATTACAATTTCTATACCGGCCAGAAGTGGGGAGATGCTGTGAACTATGATATCTGTTTTAACAGTGCAAGTTATGGTATCGAAGAATCTGTGGAGATCATCGAGCGTATGCTGAACCAGCATACAAATGCATAAAAATATTAATGAATGACACGAAGTCTTTCATATACATAAAACAAATGTATATGAAAGGCTTTTTTTCATTGGAAGACAGATGTAAAGAAAAGATATTATCGGAAGATTACTGGGATTTTATTATCTCGCCATACAGGGAAGGTGAGTTAGAAGGGGTGGATACGGAAAAGATGTGTATCCAGGAGCTGGATTTCGGATATAAAAGTGTGTCGTTAGACAGCCGGATGTTACTTCCCTTATCCTTGCGGCAGTACTGGTACGGTGCGATCCCCAAGTGCTATACACTTCTGGATATGCAGCCGTTAGATGCAGCCGGAATTATTACATTGCAGAATTATCCGACGCTGCAGCTTATGGGAGAGGGGATTATGATCGGTTTCCTGGATACGGGGATCGATTATACTCATCCGGTATTCCGTAATCTTGACGGGACAACAAGAATTGCGGGGATCTGGGATCAGACAATTCAGGATGGGGATCCGCCGGAGGGCTTTCTGTATGGAACAGAGTATACCGAAGAAAGAATCAATGCGGCTTTACATTCGGAAAGTCCGCAAGAACTGATCTCTTCGGATAGTACCGAGTGTGGATACAGACGGACATGGAACATTTGTTGCAAGTGTGGCTGCCGGAAGTGCAGAAAGCAGTGGACAGTTTCTTGGGGCTGCCCCGGAGGCGGTGATCGCGATGGTAAAGCTGAAGCCGGCAAAAAAATATCTGAAAGAATTTTTTGGGGTTGCAGAAGATGCACACTGTTATCAGGAAAATGATATCCTGGCCGGACTTCGGTATCTGAATGAACTGGCCCGCAGACGGGAGATGCCGCTTGTGATCTGTATGGCGATCGGAACCAGTTTCGGAGGGCATAATGGTGACTCTTTGCTTGCAGGAGTTCTGGATGGCTATGCATTGCTGAGAAACCGCTGTGTAGTAACGGGAACCGGGAATGAGGCAGCGCAGAGACATCATTATTACGGAACATTTACGGAGGCACAGAATATACGGACAGCGGAGATCAGGGTAGGGGAAGGGGTGAAAGGTTTTGTGACGGAGTTATGGAGTACCCTTCCGAACATTGTGACAGTGTCGATCACATCACCTTCCGGAGAACGTACCGGGCAGATTCCGGTACGTCTGGGATATCTGTTTGATTTTGTATTTGCTTTTGAACGGACAGCTGTTACGGTGGAGTACAGACTTCTGCAGGAGAATAGCGATGCACAGCTGGTGTTTATCCGGCTGCAGAAAGCAGTACCGGGAATCTGGAAAATAGAAGTAAAGCCTGCGATGCAGACAAAGGGGGAGTTTCATATGTGGCTGCCCATGAGAGAGTTTCTGGATGGAGAAGTATATTTTCTGGAATCGAATCCGGATACCACATTTACAGAACCGGCAGGAGGGGAGCATACGATGACGGTGTCTTATTATAACAGTCAGGAGAATACGGTTGATATTAATTCAGGCAGAGGGTATACTAGAGATGAAAGAATCAAACCGGATTATGCTGCACCGGGAGTAGCGGTTACCGGTGCGGTACCGGGCGGAGGATTCAAAGAACGCACCGGTTCAAGTGCAGCAACAGCAATTGC
>ENA-OPBZ01000729-OPBZ01000729.1-human-gut-metagenome-genome-assembly--contig:-NODE-729-length-16234-cov-2.998764_pt1 | contig 16234 bp, 16 predicted proteins | sample MGYA00241072_ERZ501459 | MGnify/ENA primary metagenome ERZ501459 (study PRJEB25962, sample SAMEA2042632) | human gut metagenome | biome: human gut; feature: human-associated habitat; material: faeces...
TTCCCACAACGATCACCCCGCTGGTATTCCGGTCAAGACGGTTGCAGATGGACGGGCGGAAAGTCTGAAGATTCTCCTTTGTTAGCTGTCCGGATTCCAGAAGATATGCTGTCACATTCTCTACCACTGATACATCTGTCTCCTTCGCTTTCTGCGACAACATCCCCGACGGCTTGTTAATAAATATCACATTCTGATCTTCATAGATCACATCCAGCTTTACCGTATTCTTTATGTTTTCTTCTACTGTCTTTCCCGCCGCCTGGAATTTGGCAATTGTATCATCCGCCAGGAACAGTTTCACACTATCTCCCTTTCTCAGATGTTCATTTCCGGTCGCTTTCTTTCCGTTCAGCACAATATTCTTTTTACGCAGCATTTTATAAATAAAGCTTCCCGGCGCTTCGCTCAAATATTTGCGCAGCAGCTTATCCAGGCGCTGTCCCGCCTCATTGTCATGAATGATCAGTTCTTTCATATACTCTTCTACTCCCGCTAATCTTCTACATGGAAATGTTTAAGATGATCTTCCGGATCTTTTTTTCTCTCCGTAAAGATTCTTTCTGTTCTACTTCTGCCATATTATTCATGCCCTCCGCACGCGCTAAAAATGCAGTATAATCATGGAAAATCTTCACCGTCATCTTATCATAATGATTGTCTTTCAAAATGTCTTTGATATGACGGGCAAGTGCTGTCTCATCGGTCTTCGGATTGCTGGCATATCCGCAGACAATGTGTCCGGATACTACCACTGCATCCAGAGGCATGATCTTCTGTGAGCTGGTAATGATCATATCATATGCCTTCAGTATCAAAGATGCTTTTTCCTCCAGTTCCTGATATTTTGCTTCTTCAATACTCTTGTACGGTGCCATTGTGATAAATTCCACCAACATCTTTGCTGCCGGAAGGCATCCGACTACCGCTACAACGGTAAGCAGATTCAGTCTGGATCCTGTCTGGATATATCCGGTCACAAAGATTGCGATCACGATTACAAATTCCACAACTGCTCCCAGAAGGTATTTCTGTTTTTTCGCCTTTATATATCCCGGCTGTCCTTTTTCTGTTTTCATATTGCCTGTCCTTTTCTTATTCTGTATTATTGATCTTCATCATTCCCCATACAAGCAGACGGTCCGGAAGGATCTTGGAAAGGATTCTGGAACCTTTCATTGCTGCTCCATATACCGAAACGCATCTTCCACGCACGCTGTCTGTAAGTGCCTGTGTCACCACCGCTTCCGGTTCGGCACAGAATGCTTCTTTTTTACTCACTGCAAGCATTCCGGCCCGGTCAAAGAATTCTGTATGTACCGGTCCCGGACACACCGCAGTTACCAGGATCCCCTGTTTCTTTAATTCTGCCGCCAGTCCCTGAGAGAAACGCAGCACATATGCTTTGGAGGCTGCATATACGCAGAAGCCCGGCTGTGCACAGAACGCAGCCGCCGAGGCAAGATTAATGATCCGGCTGCCTTTTGACAGATATGGCAGACAGATCCCTGTCATTTTAGTGAGTGCCGTGCAGTTCAAATCAACCATACCGCACTGCTCATTCAGATCTATGCTTGCAACTCTGCCGATCTTGCCATATCCCGCTGCATTCACAAGCATCCTTACATCCGCCTGCCGGTATTCCAGTTCTTTTTGTATTATTTCGAATATATAGTTTCTCTGCATATCCCCGTCGAAGATCCTGACCGGGATTTTTACCTGTTCCTGCAGACTTTTCAGACGATCCGTTCGTCTTGCCACAACCCATAATTCATCCAGATTCTTATATAGCCGTGGGATCTGAAGCACGAATTCTCTTCCCATTCCCGACGATGCTCCTGTAACGATCGCTATTTTCAACTTTAACACCTCTTTGCATCTGTATGTTGGTTTCTTTGTCTTGTTATTTCTTTTTATGCACATTCCGGATCGATTTCTTTTTCTGTCTGTTTCCCTGTGAAGAATGGTTTCCCTGCGAAACACGCTTTCTAGCATTTTCCTTTCTCGGACGTATCAGACAGTGTTTGTCAAATCCTACCAGATCCATGCGGTGTGCCTTCTTCAGAGCCTCCAGACCCTCCGGCGCAGCGATAATGCACAGGAACTTTACACTGCGGGGGTGACGCTTTTTGATCTGGCCGATGGCATCAATGGCGCTGCCGCCGGTTGCCAGCATGGGATCCAGTACAAACACATCTCGCTGACCGATGTCGCCCGGCAGCTTGCAGTAATACTCTACCGGCTCCAGAGTCTCCTCGTTACGATACAGACCGATGTGACCCACACGAGCGGCGGGCACCAGGCGCAAAGCACCGTCTACCATACCCAGACCGGCACGGAGAATGGGCACAAACGCCAGCTTACGGCCGGCAAGCACCTTACAGTCGGCCACGCCGCAGGGGGTGGTCACCTGCTTGTCCTCCAGAGGCAGATCACGGGTGGCGTCATACATCATCAGCATGGCGATCTCGTTGACCAGCTCACGGAACTCCATGGTGCTGGTGTCCACATCACGCAGAATGCTCAACTTGTGCTGGATCAGCGGGTGATCCATAATGACTACTTTTCTGTCCATTGCGGTTCCTCCTAAAAATATAATAAATTATTTTTCGTAAACAGAGCGTTTCAACTGACCGATATACGGCAAGTTACGGTATCGCTGGTCAAAATCCAGGCCGTAGCCCACCACAAACTCGTCCGGCACACTGGTGCCCACATAATCCGCCTTTAAGTCTACCACGCGGCGCTCCGGTTTATCCAGCAAAGTAGCCACGCGAATGCTGGCCGGGTGGCGGGTACGCAGCATATCGCAAACATAGGAGAGGGTGCGCCCGCTGTCCAGAATATCCTCCACCAGCAGCACATCGTAGTCCTCCAATTCAATATCAATGTCCTTCACAATCTTTACCACGCCGCTGGAGCGGGTGTCGCCGCCGTAGCTGGATACGGCTAAAAAGTCCAGCTTACAGGGCAGCTGTATCTCACGGATCAGGTCCGCCATAAACAGCACGGAGCCTTTCAAAATACCCACCACCAACAGATTTTTGCCGGCGTAGTCCCTAGTAATCTGGGCGCCCAGGCGGGCATTGATTTGGTGCAGCTCTTCTTCAGACACCAGCACCCGTTCAATATTCTCGTGCATCAGCGTTCCTCCCGGAAATAGGACAGACCGAGGGCGGCCGGTCCCTGATTTTCTTTCTTCTTGCGCATAGAGGTAACGATCAATACCAGGATCGTCACCACATAGGGCAGCATCTTAAACAGCTCCTGCTTGCTCAGATCCAGGCCGGGAATAAACAGATACACAATATACAGGAACCCGAACAGGATAGAGCCGAAGATAGCCAGGTTGGGTCGCCAAATGGCGAAAATCACCAAAGCGATGGCCAGCCAGCCACGGTCACCGAAGCCGTCGTTGGACCACACGCCGCAGGCGTAGTCCATTACATAATACAGACCGCCCAGCCCGGCGATCATACTGCCGATGCAGGTAGCCATATACTTGGAGCGCTCCACATTGATACCCGCAGCGTCTGCGGTGGCCGGGTTTTCGCCCACGGCACGCAGGTGCAGGCCGCCCCGGGTGCGCTTTAAGAACACGGCGCACACAATGGCGATCACAATGGAAACATAGGCGAGGAAACCGTAGCTCAAGAACATCTCGCCAAAGGCGCCCATTTTTTCTGCAATAGGCAGATGGGCGCGGAAGTAGGTGCTGGTGCGGGTCAGGGCAACAGACGGGATGTCACTGCCGGTGAGCTGCACCATAGAGGCACCGAAAAAGTTACCGAATCCAACGCCAAAGGTGGTGATGGCCAAACCGGTTACATTCTGGTTGGCCCGCAGGGTCACGGTCAAGAAACAATACAGCAGCCCCATCAGCAGGGAACCGAAGAGTGTGCAAATCAACGGGATCAGCACAGCCAAAAACGGATTAAGCTCCGTTACATGCTGCTCATACAGAAACGAGCCGATCACGCCGCTGATACCGCCCACATACATAATACCGGGAATACCCAGGTTCAGGTTGCCGGATTTCTCCGTCAAGATCTCGCCGGTGGCGCCGAACAGAATCGGCACGCCCTGCATCACGGCACGCTGGAACAGCGTGACCCAAGTAGCTAAACTAAACATCAGGCGGCCTCCTTCCGATTGCGGCGGAACTTCAGCTCATAATTGATAAAGAACTCGCTGCCGATAATAAAGAACAGGATAATACCCGTAATAATTTCTGAGAACGATTGGTCCAGCATAAAAACGGTAGAGATCTCGTCTGCGCCCTTTTGTAGGAACACCAGCAGGAACGAGGTGAGGATCATATACGCCGGGCTGAACTTGGCCAACCAAGACACCATAATGGCAGTAAAGCCCCGGTTGTCTGCGGTGGTGGTGGTAATGGTGTGATCCGTGCCGCCCACCAGCAGCAGGCCGGCAATGCCGCACACGGCGCCGGACAGCGCCATGGTGCGCAGAATCACTTTCTTAACATTGATACCGATATAGCGGGCGGTGTTTACACTCTCGCCCACCACGGAGATCTCATAACCGTGCTTGCTGTACTTTAAGTAAATGGACATAAAGACGGTCAGCGCCAGCACAATGAGAATATTCAGCAAATAGTCGTGCTCGCCGAGCACCGGCAACCAGCCGGCGCGGGTGGTCTGGTTGATAATACCGATCTTGCCGGAGGCGTTGGGCACCTCCCAGCGAATGACGAAATACGCCACCAGCTGAATAGCCACATAGTTCATCATCAGGGTGAATAAGGTCTCGTTGGTATTATACTGCGCCTTAAAAAATGCGGGGATCAGCGCCCAAATGGCACCGGCCAGCATACTGGCTACGATCATCGTCAATATCAGCAGCGCATTGGGAATCTTGCCACCCAGGCAGATCATACACGCCGCCGTTGCCAAACCGCCGATCAGCACCTGACCCTCGCCGCCGATGTTCCAAAACCGCATTTTGAAAGCAGGGGTCAACGCCAGGGACACGCACAGCAGCATAGCCAAACTTTGCAGCAGGTTCCATATCCGGCGGGGGGTGCTAAAGGCACCACGAAACATGGTGGCATACACCTGGAACGGATTTTCATGGGTCAAAAACACAGTCAGCGCCGCACATGCCACCAGCGCCAGTACAATGGCACCGATGCGAATGGCCCAGGACAGATACCAGGGCAGTGCCGCCCGCTTGGCAATGTGAAAGAGCGGCTCTTTGGTCTTGTTCTTATGCATGGGTCTCGCCCTCCTCCTTCACACGCTTGGTCATCAGGATACCCAGCTCCTCCTTAGTGGCGGACGGACCGTCCACAATACCGGTAATCCGGCCGGAGTTCAGTACCATAATGCGGTCACACAGTTCCACCAGCACATCCAGATCCTCGCCCACGAAGATCACGGACACACCGCTTTCCTTCTGCTTTTGCAGCAGATTATAGATCATATAAGAGGAGTTGATGTCCAACCCACGCACGGGATAGGCCACCATCAGCACCGTGGGGTGCTGGGCAATCTCTCGGCCCACCAACACTTTTTGCACATTACCGCCGGACAGGCGGCGCACCGGGGTGTTGGCATCCGGGGTGACAATCTCCAGACTTTTAATGATATTCTCCGCCAGGTCCTTAGGACGCTTGCGCTCCAGAAAAGCCGTATGGCCGCGCTTGTAGCTGCGCAGCATCATGTTGTCCACAATATCCATATTGCCTACCAGGCCCATACCCAGTCGGTCCTCCGGCACAAAGGACAAAGCGATGCCCAAGCTACGAATGGCCTTGGGGCTCTTGCCTACCAGGTTCACCGCCTGGCCGTCTGACGGCTTATACACAATGTTGGAGCCTTTTTCGCTGGCTTGCAAACCGGCAATGGCCTCCAGCAGTTCCTTTTGGCCGCAGCCGGAGATACCGGCTATGCCCAGGATCTCGCCGCCGTTGGCGGTAAAGTTTACATCCTCCAGCACATGGGCACCCTCTTTGTTGCGCACGGTCAGGTGCTCCACTCGCAGCCGCTCCTGTGGGTCCTTAGGCGCGGTGCGCTCAATGTGCAAATCAATTTTTTCGCCCACCATCATTTCGGTCAGGGACTGCTCCGTGGCGTCCTTGGTGGCTACATCGCCCACATTCTTGCCCTTGCGCAGAATCACCACCCGGTCGGAAATTTCCAGTACCTCATGAAGTTTATGGGTGATGATGATAATGGACTTGCCGTCCTCCCGCATACGCCGCAACACATCAAACAGTCGCCGGGTCTCCTGCGGGGTCAATACAGCGGTGGGCTCGTCCAAAATCAGAATATTGGCGCCGCGATACAGCACCTTTATAATCTCGACCGTCTGCTTCTCAGAAACAGACATCTCGTATATTTTCTTTTTCAAATCCACGGCAAAGCCGTAACGCTCGGTGATCTGCCGCACTTTTTTCTCAGCCTCAGCCAAGTTAAATTTTTCTTCATCGTGCATGCCCAGCACGATATTTTCCGTGGCCGTAAACACATCCACAAGCTTAAAATGCTGGTGGATCATACCAATATTGTACTTAAATGCGTCTTTGGGAGAGCGGATCACCACTTCTTCCCCATTGACAAAGATCTGCCCGGCATCCGGAAAATAAATACCGGCCAGCATATTCATTAAGGTGGTCTTGCCGCTGCCGTTCTCACCCAGGACAGAGAGGATCTCGCCCTTCTCTACCGTCAGGGAGCAGTCGGAATTGGCAACGATGGAGCCGAATGTTTTGGTAATCCCCTTCAGCTCAACAGCAGGTACGCCCATGGTCTACCTCCGCAAAATAAAGTTCCTATATACAACACTACCGTGACCGCAAAAATTGCGGTCACGGGTGTTTGTAAACTGTGCTGTTTTAGATTACTGCTTCTTGTCCAGCAGCTTGATGCCGTCGATCTGCACATCAAAGTAGGGGGCAGAACGAGCAGTAGACTCAGCGAAGTAGCCGTCCTTAACAACCTCGGTGTCCGGGGTATACTTGGCATCGGTGTCTACATCTGCCTTATAGGAATCCAGCTTCTTGCCGTTTACGGTGAAGGCAGAGGTGTCAAACACATGAAGAGAACCGTCTTCCAGCTTCTTCTTGGCGGCGTCAATGGCCTCCTGGGTGCCGGCAGCGGCAGCCTTGGTGTTTACATCGGTCAGTTCCACAGAGCCGGTGGACAGAGTACCGGTCCAGTCCGCGTCAATGGTCTTGCCCTCAGCCACGCATTTGATGGCATACTCATAGTACGGCTCCCAGTTGATGCGGGAAGATACGATGAAGGTGTTGGGGCAAGCGGAGATGGTGCTACCGTTGTAAGACACATTGGGAACACCGGCGGACTCACAAGCAGTGGGTGCGCCCATAGAGTCGGCGTGCTGGCTGATCAGCTTGCAGCCGTCCTTGATCAGTTTGTTGGCAGCTTCCTTCTCGGCAGCCTCGTCGTACCAAGAACCGGTAAAGGTGACTTCCATGGTAACGGAGGGGCATACAGAGCGTGCGCCCAGGAAGAAGGAGGTGTAGCCGGAGATCACTTCGGCATAGGTGAAGGCACCTACATAGCCCATCTTGGCCTCGTCCTTTTTGAACTCGCCCTTCTCGATCATCTCGTTGAGCTTCATACCGGCGGCAATACCTGCCAGATAACGGCCCTCATAGATGGAGGCAAAAGCGTTGTGGTAGTTGGCCAGACCCTCGGTGTGAGCTCTGGTGCCGGTGGAGTGGCAGAACTGCACATTGGGGTACTTCTTAGCAGCCTCAATGATGTAAGGCTCGTGACCGAAGCTGTCTGCAAAGATAATGTTGCAGCCCTGCTCCGCCAGGTCTACTGCTGCGTCATAAGCTTCCTGACCCTCCGGGATCTGGGTCTTGTACAGCTTCTGCGCGCCGGTGATGCCCAGCTTCTTGCAGGCAGCGTCCGCAGCCTTAATAAAGTTCAGGTCATAGGTAGAGTTTTTGTCGTGCAGGAAGATGAAGCCAACCTTCAATTTGCTGGTTGCAGAATTGGTGGTGTCTTCTTTCTTCTTGGTGTCGCCGCTGTTAGAAGAGCAGGCGGTGAATACGCCTACAACGAACAGGACACTGAGAAGAACTGCAAGTACTTTTTTTGCCATTTTCATTCTCGATTCCTCCGAAAAAAATATTTATTATCAGAGCGCACGCTCAAATAACCGCTTTAATCCCGAAAACAGATCTGCCCGGTGGTGTGGTCCATGGACTCCACGATGGCCAGGGACTCCACTCGAACGCCCTCGGCACGCAGCTGATCGCCGCCGTGCTGGTAGCCCTTCTCGATCACGGTGCCGCAGCCCACCAGGGTGGCGCCGCTTTGGTGCACCAGGTCGATGAGCCCCCGCAGGGCATTGCCCACCGCCAGGAAGTCGTCTACGATCAGCACCCGATCCTCCGGGGTCAAAAACCGCTTGGACACCATCACATCATAGGTGGTGCCGTGGGTAAAGGACGCCACCTGGGTCTTATACACATCGCCGGCAATGTTCTTGGTCTTGCTCTTTTTGGCAAAGACCAATGGGCAGGCGAACTCCAGCGCTACCACGCTGCCCACGGCAATGCCGGAGGCCTCAATGGTAAGAATTTTGTTCACCCCGGCGTCCTTATAAAGACGGTGGAACTCCCGCCCCACCTCTTTCATAAACGGAAAGTCGATCTGGTGGTTCAAAAAGCAATCCACCTTAAGAATATTACCTTCATAGACCTCGCCCTCGGCGAGAATTTTCTTTTTTAATGCTTCCATCCTAAAATCCTTGTCGAAACAGAAATAAAATGATAGAATTATGATAATACGAAAGCCCCTGATTTGCAAGGTTGATTTGTATGTTGACACCAAATTTTAACTTTTTTTGCAAATCGGCGAATTTATGCTATAATTATTTAGTAAATTTCAACAAGGGAATAGGCATTTGCCTGCAAATTTATGAGAAAAAAAGAAAAATCTACCTTTCGCAAAATTGAACATCACCGCACAGAGACCTTCTTTCTCATTGTGCGCGGGCTGGAAGTGGGCGTGGTTGCCGGTTTGGTGTCCGCTCTCTACCGCTTCCTGCTGAGCAAAGCGGAAAGCGCCAACCATGCGGTACTCACCGCCATTGCCGGCAAGCCGCTGTACATTGCACTGTTCTTAGCGGCACTGGCGGGGATCGGCTACCTGGTCTCTCGGCTGGTGCGGTGGCAGCCTCTGTCATCCTCCAGCGGTATTCCCCAAATCACCGGGGAAATTCGCGGTCACCTGGACGCCCCCTGGTGGCAAGTGCTGTTGGCGAAGATCGCCGGCGGCACCCTGTCCATTCTCAGCGGACTGAGTCTGGGGCGCGAAGGCCCCAGTATTCAGCTGGGTGGTATGGCGGCCAAAGGGATTGCCAAGGTTACCAAGGCGGACAAAACCACGCAGCTGCGCATGATCAGCTGCGGCGGCGGTGCCGGACTGGCAGCGGCATTTAACGCCCCGCTGGCGGGCATGATGTTCACCCTGGAGGAGATCCACAAGACCCTGGACGGCAACATTCTGTGCATGGGCATTGTGTCTACCATTACGGCAGACTATATCTCCAAGCTGTTTTTCGGTCAAAACACGGTGTTCCACTACACCACCGCCGACATTCCGTTAAAGAGCTACTGGATCCTGCTGCTATTAGGGATCGTGCTGGGGCTGGCCGGCGTGGGCTACAATGCCCTCATGTTGCTGGGCCAAAAATGGATCGGCAAGATCAAAGCACCGGTGCGTATGATGCTGGTTTTCGTTTGCAGCGGCGTGCTGGGGCTGTTTGTGCCCCAACTGCTGGGCGGCGGCCACACCATGGTGACCCTGCTGCTGCAAGAGCACCCCACCATTAAAATTTTGATTTTACTGTTGCTGGGCAAATTTCTATTTTCCCTGCTGTCCTTTGCCTCCGGCGCACCGGGCGGCATCTTCTTCCCGCTGCTGATTCTGGGGACTTACCTGGGCGCCATCTATGCCGAGGCGGCCATTGCCTGGTTTGGGCTGGCGCCGGAGCTGTGGCAGGAGCTGGTGGTGGTGTCTATGGCCGGGTTCTTTGCCGCCATTGTGCGGGCGCCCATGACCGGCATTATCCTGGTATTTGAAATGACCGGCAACCTGGACAGTCTGCTGCCGCTGGCAGTGGTAAGCCTGACCAGCTACACGCTGGCAGATCTGCTGGGCAGTACGCCCATTTACACTGCGCTGCTGGAAAATCTGTTGCGTCCGGAGGACAAGGCGGCTGCCCGCCGCAACCGTCCCGGAGAAAAGGTGCTCAAGACCTATGTGCTCCCCCTGGGTAGTGCTCTGGACGGCAAGTGCATTAAAGACATTGACTGGGGCCGCCACTGCCTGATCGTCAGCATTGAGCGGGGTGACACGGCCGTGACCCCTAAGGGCGACACCACCCTCCACGCAGGCGACACGCTGGTGGTGATGGTGAGCCAGCGGCGCTTTGCCCGGGACAATGACCGGCTGGAAGCGCTGATCGACCCCAAATCGTAACCCCATCGGCCGGTGCCGACACAGATAAATTGCATCTAAGAACGCATACAGGAGTGAACATTATGGAAAACCGCATTTGGCTCAAAGGCGACACCCACCTGCACACCTGCAACAGCGATGGCAAGCTGACCCCCGGTCAGCTGGTAGAAGCGTGCCAGCAGGCAGGGCTCGACTACGCCATTATCACCGACCACAACTACAACACCGTAAAGGCCAGCTATACGGACAAAAATTTGCTGGTCATGCAGGGGCAGGAGATCACCGACGACCTGGGTCACATCAATGTTTGGGGCAAAAAGGTGCCCCAAGATCCGCCGTATATCTTAAAGACCACAGAGGACTATGACGCGGTGCTGGCGCCTTGCCGGGAGGCAGGGGCCACCATCTCCGTCAATCACCCGTTTTGCTCTATGTGCGGGTTCCACATGGATCTGGAGCACTTCCACTTTGACTGCGTGGAAGTGTGGAACACCATTCAGCACTCGGATAATATTAAAAATATGAACTGGTGGCACAACCAGCTGCTGCAAGGCAACCACATTGCAGCGGTGGGCGGCTCCGACTTTCACAAGGACATTGGCCCGCTGAAGCTGCTGGCCAACCCCACCACCATTGTGCACACCACCGCCAAAACAGAGGAAGCTGTTTTGCAGGCACTGCGAGAGGGTCGCTCCGTGGTAACCAACAAACCGGACACCAGTATGATCTACCTGACCGTAGGGGACGCCAATGTGGGCGACACGGTGTCCTACGCGCCCGGCCTAACCGGCAAGGTGGCGGTGACAAAGTTCAAAAAAGGCCACACCATCAAGGTATTTAACAACAACGATGTGATCCTGGAACACACCGCCGCACAAAGCAGCGACCGGATGGAACTGGATTTTGAAATTCGGCAGCCGGGCTTTATTCGGGCAGAAATCGACTACACCTTCCGCCCGGTCATGCGGGCTCTGTACCACACGGTGGAGGAAAAATATCTCCACGCGAATGTGGCCGATCTGCCGCCATTTTTCTGGGCGTTCACCAACCCCATTTGGATCCGCTGATGGAGGGCGTGCATATTACCCGCTCCCGGCGCAAGAGCATAGAGCTGTCCATTGACGATAACCTGCAAATCACCGTAAAAGCGCCCCTGTGGGTCACTGATCGAGCCATTGATCGCTTTATTGTCCAAAAGGCGGACTGGATCAGCCGACAAAAAGCCGCCAAGGCCGCCTACTTACAGGCACATCCGCCCTTAACGGAAGCGGAAGTGGAAGCACTGCGCCGCCGGGCTAAGGCGGAACTGCCGCCCCGGGTGGCCTATTACAGCCAAATTCTGGGCGTAACCCCCACCGGGATCAAGATAACAAGTGCCAAAAAGCGCTTTGGCTCCTGCAACGGGAAGAACAGCATCTGCTTTTCCCTCTACCTGATGCAGTACCCACAGGCAGCCATAGACTATGTGGTGGTGCACGAGTTGTGTCACATTCGCCACCACGACCACTCCCCTGCCTTTTACCGGCTGGTGGAAAGCGTGCTGCCGGACTACAAAGAGCGGGAGCGCCTACTGCGCCGCTAAAAACAAAGAAGCACCGTAACGAAAGCCGTTACGGTGCCTTTTTATTCTGTATAAATGGGAGAAGTGATGGCCAGAGCCTGCTTTTCGCCCCCAACGGTACCCCACAACTCGCAAATGTACCAGTGTCCCGGCTCCAGGGTCAGCCGGGCGTGGCGCTCGGTGACCGCCGTCTCCAGCACACACTTGTTGCCATTCGTAATAATGCGAATGGTGTCGTAACTTACCGTCTCGTCACTCTCGTCCTTACGCCGGGCGTGCAAATCCGTAAAAAAGCTGAAGATTACCCGCCCTCGCTTGAGGGTGTCGCCAATGCCGTAAGTTTCGCCCCAACGGTGCACCCGAAAGAAGAATTTGGCGCCGAAGCTAACCACCGTGCGCCCGGCGCGGATGGCCTCCAACGCACAGGCTGCCGTGGGTTCTTCCATATTCAAATAGGTGACCCCAAAGTGCCGATCCGACTGGCGGTGCCAGTCCCGACCGTAGGTGATGGGCAGATGATAGCCCTTGTCCAGCAGGGACTTCCACAGCTCCGTTGCCGGGACGTTTTCGCCGTTGTCCGGGCCAAAAGCATCATGCCATACCTCCAGGTAATCCACCCGGTTCCAGTCCTGCACATCAAAGGCCCAGCGCCCGCCGGTACAGATCGGCGAGCCCAACTGAAACGGATGGGCCACGCCGCACAGGCCGCCGGCCGCGTGCACCTGATTGATCTTGTCGTCTATATTGGCAGGCACTGCGTCCCGCCAGTCCACAAAGTCCCTGGCGCCCAGCACCAGCATGTGGCCAAAAAAGGTGGTCCACTCAATGCCCGGCACAGCGGGGGTAATGCTGTCATCCAGCTCCCCGTGGCCGGAGACAGTGTTGTGGTCAGTCAAAGCGATCAACGCCAGGTGGTCATCATACGCACGGCGCAGCAGTTCCGCCACAGAAAAGCTCCCATCGGAATGGACGCTGTGGCAGTGAAGTTCGCAAGGCAAATAACTCATTCCGTTTCCTCCCCGATCACACGCACACGGCAAGTCACCGGACACAGCACACAATGGGCGCTGAGTACTGCCTGCCACTGCCCCGGGCGCAATTCGCCGGGCAAAAAGCCGGGCGACGCACTCTCTGCCGTCAGTCGATGGCACTGCTCGGTGGCTCGCCGATGGGCAGCGCCTCGATAGCCCGCCGGATCATCCAAAGACAGGGTGACTAAATTATACACCGGCAAATAGGCATACGGATCCTTTTGCACCACCGCCCGCGCATACCGGGCCAGCGCAGCCTTTACCGCCTCTACCGCCACCGGCTCCGGTGGGGTGGGCGGATCGTAAGTAAATTCCACCTGCAAGGCCGTCAGCCCGGGCGGAACGGCAAAAGACAAAGCCACATTGGTCTTGTCCGCCTGCGGGTTCAGCACCCGCGTCTCATCAAAAAGCACCATATACAGCGCCCCCTCTTCCCCTTGATTATAACCGATACCGCAGAAATTTGCAATTCCTGTCAAAAGATGTTAAAATAAAGGCGGTGATAACAATGGGAATTGATCTAAAAAATTGGATGCAGAACCTGCCGGACGGCAGCGATCTACTGGCGCTGAACCTGTGCGGCACCCACGACTGCGTGACCCAGCACATTCGACTGCCCCACTTCTTTTGCTGCCAAGACCTAACCATCTATGAGCAGCTGCTTCTGGGGGTGCGGGCGCTGGATATCCGCGTGCGGGCGGACGGCAAGTGCCTAACCATGGTGCACGGCATATTCCCCGCCTACAACCACTCCTGCCACCGGGCCAACCTGATGGATATGGGCGATGTGCTGTCCCAGTGCTACCGCTTTTTAGACGAATGCCCGGGCGAGGCGGTGGTGTTCCAGTTTAAAAACGACAACGGCAAAGAGAACGAGCAGTGCTTCGACAACCTGTTTTATACCTATATCAAGGGCAAAGAGCCTTATTGGTACTTAGAGGATCAGGTACCCACCTTGGGCGCCGCCCGAGGCAAGCTGGTGCTGATCCGTCGGTGCAAAATGGAGCCTAAGCCGGACTTTACCCGCCACAACACCGGCATTGACTTTTCCACCTGGGTGGAACAGCCGGAGGTGGTTCCCACGGCGCTGCCCCTGTGTACCGGCACGGCAGACTTTATTATACAGGATCGGTTCAAATACAAGCCCAAGCCCCGCTGGGCCCAGGTGATCCGGCCGTTCTTAGAGCAGCGCACGGCCTTTGGCGGGCAGTATGTGATCAACTACCTGTCCACTGCCGGTGGGCTGAAAGGACCACGGCGCAATGCCAAATATATCAACGCCAAATTTATGGACTATCCGCTGAAAAAGGGCGTGTACTACGGCACCACCTATGTGGACTTTCCCTCCCGGGAGCAGGTGCTGAAGATCGTAGAAACCAATTTTGAATAAGCGCACACAAAAGCGCACGACCATACAGGGTCGTGCGCTTTTTCATTTTATGTTCTCTTTTATTTCTCCGTAGGCAGGGGCAGGTTTTGCAGCTTTTGCACCTCGCCGTCCGTTTTGCCCTCCGGGGTGTCCCGATAATACTGGGTAAAGGGCCGGAAGCGGCTTTTCTCCTCCCAAATGCGCTTAGCGGTAGGCGCCCAGGCGGCAGCATAAGCATCGCACTTGGCGCACAGCGCCTCGGCGCTCTCCGGAGCCAGGAAGTTGGTGGACTTGGCACCGGTTTGGCTAACGATCCGCCGCAGAGCCGCCGGGTTTTCCAGCATGGGACAGGGCCGCAGCATATTGTTATTAAATGGCTGACCCTTGTAATATTCGTAAAACAGCGGCGACTGCAAGCATTCTTTAATGCTCTTTTGCCGAATGTTGGAGTCACTGTAATGGATAAACACACAAGGCTCCGCGTCACCCTCGGAATTGATGTGAAAGTAGTTGCGCCCACCGGCAATACAACCGCCTACAAACTCCGCGTCGTTTTGGAAATCCACGGTAAAGATCGGCTTGCCGTTCTTGCCGTCCCGCTTCTCTCGAATGGTGCGGTACACATGCTCCCGCTGCTCCGGGGAGAGCAGCAAATTCTGATCTGCGTCGCTGCCCACCGGCATATAGTGGAAGTACCAGGCATAGCGGGCACCGGCCTCAATAAGGGTGTCATAAAAGGCGTCGGAAGTGACCGCTTCGCAGTTTTGCGATGTGTAGCAGACGGACACGCCAAACAGGCAGCCGTGCTTTTTGAGCAGTGCCATGGCCGCCATCGTGTCCCGATAGGAGCCTGCGCCCCGGCGGGCATCCGTGGTCTCTTCGCTGCCCTCTACGGACAGAGCCAGTGCCAAATTGCCGCAGGTCTTCATATCCTCACAAAAGGCATCATCCACCAGCGTGCCGTTGGTAAAGGTCAAAAACAGGCAGTCCGGGTTCTCCTTTGCTACCGTTATAATATCCGCCTTGCGGATCAGCGGCTCGCCGCCGGTGTACATAAAGAAATGGGTACCCAGTGCCTTGCACTCCCGCACAATGCGACGCATTTCGTCCAAGGTCAGGTTGGACTTATGGCCGTATTCCGCCGCCCAGCAGCCCTTGCAATGGCGATTGCAGGCACTGGTGGGATCCATCAGCACCACCCAGGGAATGTTGCAGTGCTCCTTCTCCCGGTTGGCACGCAGAGCCTTGGTGCCAAAGTAACCCAAATCAATGGCAAAGGTCAGCGCAATGCGGCGAAACAAAGCCGGGTCCACCTCGTCCAGCCCGCGAAACAGGAATTGGTGCCACACATTGTCCTCATCCTCAATAATTTCAATGGGCTTGGTAAAAGTGCTGGGGGGGAACATTTTGCCGGCCACCAGCTTGCCAACCTTCACCAGCTTCACCAAATTGCGGCGAGGGTTCTTGTACACATAGCGCAGCAGACGGTCGCCCACTGCGTACAAAATTTTTCTGTTCATAGCTTCACCTCAAGCGCCGCTTACATACGCTCCGGCACGCTGATCTTCAGCATAGTAAGTACATTGCGAATGGTATTCTTTACGGCAGTGCACAGATACAGCCGTGCCTGCATCAGCCCCTCATCCTCTACCATGACCCGCTGGGCATTGTAGAATTTGTGGAACAGGGTTGCCAGCTCGGTGGCGTACTTGGTCACCTTGGACGGGTCGTATGCCTTGGCGGCAGCGTCCAGTTCCGACGGCAATGAAGCCAGATGACGGATCAGTTCCAGCTCCTGCGGCTGCTT
>ENA-OPBZ01000732-OPBZ01000732.1-human-gut-metagenome-genome-assembly--contig:-NODE-732-length-16173-cov-6.084068_pt1 | contig 16173 bp, 19 predicted proteins | sample MGYA00241072_ERZ501459 | MGnify/ENA primary metagenome ERZ501459 (study PRJEB25962, sample SAMEA2042632) | human gut metagenome | biome: human gut; feature: human-associated habitat; material: faeces...
TTCTTTTTGTTCAAACGCACGCTCCTTTGGACATCGGTAAACAGCATACCATGTGCCTGTTGTTATGCTGTCTGGTCTTTAACATCTGCGAGTGCGGCTTCCAGAGAAGTAAGATAGTCCTTATGCTTGTGAATGATCTCCAGAATCACATCACGCTGTGCATTATCGGGCATCTGCTCCAACTGGTAGTTGAACGAAATGCGGAAACGAGTAGTGAGTTCTTCCAACGCCACATACTCATACCGTACATCCTCCGGGTAAGCATCGCTGTCGTAAATCGATTCAAACTTTCGGAATGGCATGACAGGAGCTTTGCCCGGAACGCGAATCACACCGTCAGCGTCAGGCTTCGGTTCCACCTTCAGCTCCGGGTGCAAAATATCCTGCAAGGTCTGTGCGCGGTCATAGCAGGCAACCTTGGCAAGGCGGTGCATATCCGCCTTAGACACTTTCGTCTGTCCGGACAGAATGCTCTGTTTTAGACCCGGCATCAGTTCTTCCGCAATCTCCACGCCTTTCATATACCTCGAGGCGCGGATAACGGTGTCCTTGCTCACTCCGTTTTCTTCTGCGATTCGGTCGCAGGTCTTGGTGCTGTCGATCAAGTTCGCTTTTAGCGAACTTGATTTTGCATCGGTGCTTTTGCGGTCACCGCCGTGCGCAGCTTTTTCGGCTTCGTACTGTTTGCCCATCAGGTAGTACTTCTGCTCCGGGGTCAGATTACGCCGCCCCAACTGATTCTTGCAGATCCATGCGAGGACTTCTTCTCTGCTTTCAAACGGGAGCGGCATGGTAGAGAAATAAATCTCCGGGTGCTTCTGAAGAATCGCATAACGGTTGTGACCATCAACAAGGGTGTTACCCCAAACGATCAAAGGAGAAATCAGCTTGCCTTCCTTGAGAATGTTTTCTTCAAGCTGCTTAAATTCATCATCGGTCAGAGGAGGAATCTGGGACTGGAACTCCGGATCGATTTTCAGATTGATCATACGCACACTCCTTTATCTCTCCTGCTGCGTCTGTTCTTCCTCCCGGAAAAAGGACGCAACATTCTGCTTTGCGGTTTTCAGTTTGAGCAGTTCTTCCTTAGCTTCCTTGTACTGCTCGTAGAACTTTGCCTTTTCGGATGCCAGCTGCGCATACTCGGCTTCCAGTTTTTTCGGGCTGGGCAGCTTGGTGATGTTGTTTGCCTTAAAATAGGCTGCTGCTGCCCGGTATGCTGTCAGCTCTGCACGGTGCTGCTCCTCAAAGGCTGCGGGTCGTTTGGCAGCTTTTAACTGCTGTGTGATTATCTTGGTGCTGGCATAGGCTGCGACCTGATAGCGCAGCTCTTTGTTGAATTTCATGCGACCTTCGAGGTCTTTCACCACCGCCAGTGCGTCGTGATACTTGGTTTCCAGTTTGGCGATGCGCTGGTTCAGGGCGTCCTCGTTGAGCAAATCTTTCTCCTGCAAGAGGATCAGAGTTTGTGCCATGGCTTTGAGGTTGTACTTCTTTGCCCAACGCTCATAGCCTGTGCCCTTACCCTTGGCCAGCTTTGCCTGAATGTCAATCAGTTTCCCGATGGTATCCTGCTTGAACTGCACCTTGGGTTTGTGCTCTGCGTTTGCGTTCAGGGTAGCAAACACAGCTTTCTTGTCGTAGTTGTCACCGAGATGTTTCGCTCGGATAAACTTCGTTCTGCCAGCAGGCAAGTAGCTGAGTTGTTCACGGCTTTCCTTGACGGCAATGCCGTACTGCTGCAAGAGCCTGTCGGAAAAATCTTCAAAGCTCGTGGCACGGTGCAATACAGACGAAATCTGTCTCCGTAAAGTATCCTTCACAGTTTCAAACTTCTTCTGCCGAGGCTGCTGTCCAGCTGTGGTGAGGGCTGCGTTTTCACGATCGAGTTTCAACTGGCCGCGTCTACGCGCCCAATACTCAGCTTCGCTCACGCGCTCCTTGGAGCCGTTGAGCAGGTCGATCTGGTACAGACCAGCACCCTCACACAGCTCCATGACCTCAACACGCAAGTGCCGCATGGTCTGGGCTGTGCTGGAGTGCTTCATGCCCTCTAGCCAGTCGCGGGGCTTCTGCATATAGGGCTTGCGCTCCACCTCTCGTGTTCGGATGCTGCCGATCACGATGTGGACATGGATGTTTCCCGAATGGTTGTGCCCATCCGGGTGAGTGCAGACGATGGCGGGATGACCGGGGAAGTTTTCTTCGCAGAATTTCAGGCCAAGTGCCTGTGCCTTTTCCATGGTCAAGCCGTTGTCGGCTGCATCGCGTGGGTCAAAGCTGATGATATATTGATGGCTCTTGATATCGCCATGCTGGGTGTTCTTGCCATACTTGCGGTTTGCCAGCAGACAGGCCGTTGCAAACGAGAAATCGCCGCACTCAAGGGTGTCGAGCAGGTACGAATCCCGCAGCTTCGGCTTGCCGTGCTCATCCAGAAGTTGCTTTCCGGTGAACGCGTCGTGCTGGTAAACGAGGTACGCTTCGATGGCGGTGTAGTCCGAATTCTTAGAGGCGATATGCTTGAGCGTTGCCATACAGTTCACCCAGAACTTTCTCGGCGTGCAGCCGGAATGCGGTCAGGTCTGCAAGTTCGTCAAGGAGTTTCGCCCGGATCTGCTCGGTGTCCGCACCGCCGGAATTGAAGTGCCTTGCAAGCTGGTTGAGATTGCTGCCCACCTTGCTGCACTGGGCAAGCAGGGTGGAAACAGCGGTCAGGGTTTCTTCTCCGCCGCCGGCAACGATGACCGTTTTCTCGATCTTGACGTTGTGGATGGCGCGGCGGATAAAAGTGGAGAGGGAGAGATTCAGGAGTTTGCAAGTGAGTTCCAGTGACGCTTTTTCCTCCGCTGTCACACGGAACTTGATGACGTGCGTTTTGTTGTTCGGCGTGTCGTGGTGCTGGGAATTGCTAGGGGTCGATTGAACATTCGTTTTGGTCATTGTACCTCCTGTCTGTTCGATAACTCCTCGGTGAAGTTATGTAAGCACGACACGCCGTTCCATTCGTGCCGCAAGGCACGAATGATGAGCAGGGTTTGGGGCAGGCACGCCCCAACAAGATCACTTCGGAAATGCAGACGCATTGCAGAAGTGAAGTCCCGGATGGACAGGAAATTTTCAAGAATTGAAAATTTGTGGCCACGGGACGGTTCTTGCCCTCTACCGCTGCGCTCAAAACGCTTCATCAACAAATGTTTCCGAATTGTTAAGACGCAAAAATAAGTAGAGAGTTCCGCTGCTCGTGTATGTTGATCGCCGTTTGCTCCGAACGAAGTTCCTGCCCCTGTTTTGCAGCGGCGTTGGCCGAAAAGCCGGTATCACGCTCGGACGGCTCATGAAATTCTCAAGGTACGGCTTCCCCAAAAAGAAAATACCGCCCACGCAGTACAGGCGAAGGATTTTGTCGGGTGAAACAGACGGCAAAATGATCGGGTGTGTTGCGGGGCGGTAAATCTTCGCAGGAAATAAAACCGCACAGAATCGTTTCTTTACAGAAATCGCTGTGGATTTGTTGGGAATGATAACATAAGTATTGATGTGTGTCAACACTTCAGGATAATGAATACATCAGATGAATGAAACACACAAAGTACAAGCAAAAGCAAAGCAATGTTTTAGGAGAATGTTTTAATTTTCGCAGTTCAGGCGGACTTGGACGGTAAACACACCGTCTTTCTTTTTCGTATAGAAGTCACCATGGTTCTCCTGAACGATACGATTTATATTTTTTAGTCCGTAACCGTGATACTCTCCGATGCGGATTCCGCGAGAAGTATCACTGTATGGGTTTTCCAGCCGATAGAAGAGGCTTCGATACTGCTTGCGCAGCTGTAGATGAATGATTCTCTGTTCCGCTGGCAGGTCGCAACAGGCTTCGATGGCATTGTCAAATGTGTTTCCGATAATGATGCTCAAAGACAACGATGAGATCGTCAGGACTTCAGGAATCGTCACATCCAGTTTGACGTTGATGTTATTCCTTTCCGCAATTCGTAAGTAATAATTCAAAAGAGCATCAACAACAGGATTTCCGACCGCAGAAATATTTGTGGAACGCTCGAAAACATCCGTGGCAGCCTGCGCAATCTTGTGAAGTTCTTCGGTATCACCGTGTTCTGCAACTGCCTGCATCGCCAGGATGTATTTCTTCACATCATGCCGCAGAGAACGGACTTCTTCCTGGCGTTCTTTGAGCTGCTGGTAGTATTCCATTTGAAGATTGTACTGCTGTTCGTTGAACTTAACTTTGAATTTTTCCAGTTCATTTTCCCGGAGAGCTTCCACATAGAACACGATCAGGATGTTTATAAGGAGAAGCACCGCCATAAGACCGACCATATAATCCGGGAAATACTCATCCGCAGCATGATACTGTGCCACATAACAGACAGCAATACTTGCGATTTGAATCGCAATGATCGGCAGCAGCCATAGGATACGCAGAGCATTTCCTTTTCGGCTGAAAAAATGTGAGATCAGGACTACGAGTGGAATTTGAATCAGGTTTGAAAAAACAACATAGACCAACCGTGCTGCCCCAGCCTGCATTAGAATGTCGGTATCCGGGATACGCAGCCCAATCAGAAGCATTGCAAGCACTTCCACCAAAGCAATCAGTGTGAAGAAAGCTCCGCTTGCAAAAACCGCCTGCCACGGTCGAACCTCATAGAACAGCAATGCAAGGAAAAATCCGCCAACTAAAAGATAGATCGTGCGCTGCGTCACCCAATCCGGGAATAAACTCAAAGCACACTGCCCAGCAATCAAGAGTGCAACATAGGCATAGAACCACCTTGAGACGGGCTCCTTTTTGGGAAACAGCCGACCGATAAAAAGCAGCAACAGGGCAATGTTGGCAAAGCTCCCTGCAAACTCAACGAAATAATAAAGCATCATCTTCCCAAATAAGCGTTGAAGATCTGATTGAACTCCTGACGCTTCCTCCTGCTGATCGGCAGCTGATGTCCGCTGGAAAGAAAAACAGCGGTTCCCGTAGCGTAAACAATGTGTTCCATGTTGACGAGATAACTTTTGTGTGGTGACACAAAGCACCGTTTGGGAAGCTGCTCCAAGGCTTCAGGAATGCTCATTCGCAATGTAAGGTCTTGCTCCTTGCAGTGAATCAGAACTTTATGTCCGTGGCTTTCCAGAAAGTAAATGTCCGATGTTTCCAAGGACATGGTAACACCATCGTATTCGATCGTGAAATGTTTGGAGTTCAGTTCCTGAAGGACGGCATCCATTGCCGCAGCGAACAGCGTCTGATCCAAAGGTTTGACAAGGTAGCGGAATGCAATGCCATATCCCTGCACAGCGTACTCATGCCGCTTCGTGACAAATACCACCAAAGGATGCTTCTCCATCTGAATCAAAGACTGCGCCAGCTGAAAACCGTTGGATGGCATCTCGATATCGAGAAGAAGCAGATCAAAGGATTTCTTCTGCATTTGCAATTCGCTCAGAAGTTCGTTTCCATCCATGTAAGTTTCAATGTCAAAGCAGCCTTGCACATCGTACTGCTGGACGCTTTGAACAATGCCATCAAGGTCTGATTTCTCATCATCGCAGACTGCAACGTGGTACTTCAGCATTTCGACAACCTCCACAAAATAATGTCCTGCTACTATTATAGACTGTGCAAAGGCTCCTTACAAGTAGCCTGACCTACCACTTTTGTCACCAGAACGACCAGTTTTGCCAAACCTCTTGATTTTGCTGAAATTTATGATACAGTGAAGCAAAAATCAGAAGATAAGGTGGCGCAACTGCAATGTGGGAACGCACGCTGTCTCAAAAATCAGTCCGTCTTTTCTGCGAGCAAAAAGTGATAGATGAAGCAAAGGCGGATGCGTATGTCTATGGGTACGAGTTGCTCATATCATCTGTTGTGAGCGTTCTGCTTGTTGTTTTAATCGCTGTTGTGTGTGGTGATGTGCGGTACGCACTTTCATTTTTGATTGGGTTTATCCCACAGCGAATCTACATTGGCGGATACCATGCAACATCGCACACCAGATGCTATTTGGCATTCTCCGGACTGGCACTTATCTGCATTTTGCTAAGTAAGGCAATCGCAGCAAATCACCTTTTCCGTATCCTGACAACAGTAGCTCTTTTGGGCATCTCTATCTTTCTCTCACCTATCGAAGCAAAGAATAAGCCTTTAAGTGAAAAGAAGCGGTCAAGTTACAAGATGGTCGCATCTGTTCTTTCGTCAATAGATTTCCTGCTTGCCATTTTTAATGTGCTTCCGTATACACGTCATGTAGTTTGCTACTATCTCTCCAAATGGGTATTGATTGTATTCTCAACAATTCCTTTGGTTCAACAAAAATTTAATGCCAACTTTTGTAGATAGGGAGGTGATAACATGAAAAAAAACAAATGGGTGCTGCTTCTTATCGCTTTTGTTGCATTTTTGGTATTGGTTTATTTTATTGGTGCTTGCCTTAATGCAACGGCAGAGGCATTGACAATTATTTCGCTCTGCATCGGCATACTGGTCATTTATTTAGTCGTAAAAGCAATCAAATCAAAATAAGGAAAGGAAAATGTGATCATGAGTAATAGCTACTATACCCATTGCTATCATGATATTTTGTATTCGTATGATTCCGGTGGACACCTTATGGATACTACAAAATCGTACCATCAAGCTGTGGGAGGCTAAGAATGAAAAAAGGCAAAAGCAACTTTTTTCTTATTGCTCCTTTTGCCCTTTGGGGCTGCATTTCAGTATGGACTAGTAATCTTGTCCGATTGACAGATAAAAGCGCAGTACCTTATGCTTGGGCTTCTTTGTTTTTCTCATATGGAATCGTAGCAGTGCATTATATCCAAGTGGCAGTATCCTCCAAAGGCTGTAACAATGCCGAAAACGAAAAAATTGCATGGGTTCAGCTTGGGCTTTCAACTTTGTTCTTGATAGTAGCTGTTGTTCTAGCTATTCAATGAAGGAAAGCAAAGTAATCACCCAAAGCAGTGTAAGGTCACAATATTTTCTATTCCAGCAGTATTCTAGTAGTTTCAGCATTTGTATGGTTCACATTTATTTGCCGAGGAGTATACACCTGAAGGGGAAAATTTAATGAAGGTGATTCCAATGGAGCTTTAGTGTATTGAGTGAAGAAAAAAAATAAATTAGGAGGCAGTATACTATGACTAACAAAATCAAACGGCTGATTTCCATTCTATTGGTCACGGTTTTATTTCTCCTGACCATTCAGCCAGCATTTGCAACTGGAAATAAGAGAAAGATCGATGATTATTCGATAGAAGAACTTCTCAATCTTTCTGTGCAAGAACAAGAGAATCTCGGATTTTATGTTTTGGCCGAGGTTCCAATGCGCATTCCTGTTTCTAATACAGACGGCTCAAGAGTTGTATCGTATATTGATGGAACATGGAGAGTTCTTTATACAAAGGCCAATGGATTGGGCTTTTATATGAGTGGAACTACCGTCGGTATTGGCCCGGATTTAATAAAAAATGTTTCAGGAACGGATTACTACACGAGCTATTCCGATAACATCGAACGAAGCTGCCCATTTTCAACGACAGCACTAGTTCCAGAACAAAGTATATATAATACAACCTATACATATGACTTCTATGATGTTGGAACTTATCTTGATTGCAGCGTTGGGTGTTATTTTGGAGTGGTTGGCTCAAGCAAACCAATCTATTGGAGTGCAACTACACAAGTTACCATCCCGAAATTATGATTTTGACCAGCTATGGATGAAATTGTTTTTGAACCCAGTGATGTCAATATGTTAGCAGCTTTAGGCATCGTCGAAAGTGTAAAGTTGTTTCCGTTTATGTTATCAATGGGAGAACTTCAATATGCTTGCGATTCAGAATATCGTTGCAAACAATTCGTGAATTGCCTTTCAGAATATTATCCTGACAGCCAAATTGAAGCTAGACAACTGTGGTCGAAATATCATGGTACAGCGAATGCGGTTCAATGTGATATGATAAATCATAAGCCACTGCGTGTTTGGGTCAGGAGTTCTGCCGATTGTTGGTGCGGCATTTATTATATTTGTTACTATGCAGCAAAGTATGGTACAAATAGAATTTTGCTTGCATCCAGAGAAGGTCTGAAAGAATTTATGGAAGGGAAAACCGATAAGATCTCACAAAAGTATTTGACGGAAGAAACTATTACTGAGTATGCCAAAAGATGGGGAAAGCTATTAAACGAAAACACCTCCATGCGTATTTGGCATGCGAACGATGTTAAAAGCGTTAACATAGATTATTTCGACCAGAGAATTATTAGTTTAGTATCGAGAATTCCTATTTCGGTTGGTGAACTTACCGCAGACGTATTAAAAGCGATTTCTGCTCCGGTAAGTGACTGGTATGTCATGAAACGCATAGAAGCACTTTTGAAAAAGGGTGTTCTTCAAGTCGTTATTCCAAACAAAATCTTTTATAATACCATCGTCCAGCTAAACGAAGAATAAAGGAATCCGAGCAAGTCGGCCCAACAGTCACCTCATTTCAACGAGAGGGGTGGCTGTTGGGTCAATTGTTCAAAAAGAAAAACTGAAGATAATAAAAAGTCTTGATTTCTCCATCAAAACATGGTATATACATTATACGAAACAGTGCTTTGAAAGAACGCTCCACCGTTCAATGACGTGTAAAGAGAGGTGCTTGCCATGACCGCTGTGATCTACGCCCGCTATTCCAGTGATAACCAGCGCGAAGAATCCATCGAAGGCCAGATTCGTGAATGCACGGCCTATGCCGAAAAGAATGACATCACTATCGTCAAGCACTACATTGACCGCGCCATCTCTGCCAAGACGGATAATCGCCCTCAATTCCAACAGATGATAAAGGACAGCGACAAGAAGCTGTTTGATATTGTTCTGGTCTGGAAACTTGACCGCTTTGCCCGGAATCGCTACGACAGTGCCCGGTATAAGACCCAGCTGAAGAAGAACGGTGTCAAGCTCATGTCGGCTACGGAGATCATCTCCGAGGGGCCAGAGGGTATCATTCTGGAATCGGTTCTGGAGGGCTATGCAGAATACTACTCTGCCGACCTTGCCGAAAAGGTTGTCCGTGGACAGACAGAGAACATCCTGAAAGGCCGCTGCAACGGTGGTCGTGGAACGTTTGGATATACGCTGGATTCCGAGCGGAAATTTCACATCGACCCGCTTGCCTCCCCTTTCGTGCTGGAATCGTTCACGAAGTATCGGGATGGCCTCACGATGAAAGAGATTCGGGACTGGCTGAATGAAAACGGCATCAAGAACCCGGTCGGAGGCGAATTTACTTACAACAGCGTGGAGCACATGCTCAAAAACCGGCGTTATATCGGAGAACTGAAATTCCGGGATGTGGTCGTGCCGGATGCGATTCCGCCCATCGTGCCGCTGGAACTGTTCGATGATGTGCAGGAAAAGATTGCCAAAAACAAGAAAGCCCCTGCCCGAAGAAAGGCAGAGGACGATTACCTGCTGACAACCAAGCTGCACTGTGGTTGCTGCGGTGCGCTGATGTTTGGCGAAAGCGGCACAAGCCGGACGGGAGAAGTCCACCGCTACTATAAATGTGCCACGGCCAAAAAGAAGAAGGGCTGCAAGAAGAAAACTGTCCGCAAACAGTGGCTGGAAGATCTGGTGGTCAACCAGACCATGCAGCTTGTCCGGGACGATGCCGCCATGGAATCCATTATCGCCAAGGTCATGGAGCTGCAAGACCGAGAGAACACCAACCTTCCTCTCTATGAGAAACAGCTCCGGGATGCAGAATCGGGTATCCAGAATATGCTCAACGCAATTCAAGCCGGAATCCTCACCAGTTCCACCAAGGAACGGTTGGAACAGCTCGAAGAAACCAAGCGTGAGCTTGAAGCCCGCATTGCGGAAGAAAAGCTGGCAAAGCCAAAAATCAAAGAGGAATTTATCCGTTTCTGGCTGATGCGCTTCCGTAAACTGGACATGAGCCTGAAAGACCAGAGGCAAGCGTTGGTGGATACGTTCATCAATTCGATTTATCTGTACGATGATAAGGTTTTGATAACCTTTAACTATAAAGAAGGTACACAGACCATCACGTTTGAGGAAGCGGCCCAAGCCGCATCAAAGGAAAATGGTTCGGATTTGGATTGCTTTACTGCACCATGACGAATGTTCTTACAGCATTTAGCTGTCAAAGAACATTCGTCATTTTTTTATTTGCTAAATAGCGACATCACAGGGGGCGTAGTTCACAACTACGCCTTTTCTTGTATTCACCGACACATCCGGTGTCGGCAAAGGAAGTGCGCTTGGAATCTCGATGGTGCCCACGCAGTTGTAGTGAATGCGGAGCCGCTGCTCCCATACACCATTGACCTTTTCTGCATTGAACACTTCGATTTTTTCCACCAGTTCATTCAGCATCCGGGGTGTCAGCTTTTTTGCTCTGGTGTACTTGCGAACCAGACTGATGAACATATCCGTTGTCATAGTACGGCTGCTCTGCTTTTCGATTTCGGAGCGGAGCTGTTTGATTTTCTCGGTCAGCTCCTTTTGCTCGTCCTCATATCTCCGGGACATTCTGGAAAAGCGTTCGTCAGAGATTTTGCCGGAAACATTGTCCTCATAGATGCGCTCAAAGAGGCCGTCCAGTTCTTCATCACGGGCAAGGAGTGTTTTCAACTCTTTTTCTTTCAGCTTGCGGTCGGTTTCATCCGCCTGCTGGGAGTGCCCGATAACAGCTTTCAGGAAGTCGTCCTCGTAGAGGCTGGCAAACTTGGTCAGCCGCCGAATCTCGCCCAGCACCACTTCTTCCAGAAAGTCTACCCGGATGTAGTGGGTGGATTGACAGGTACCACGGTTGCCCTTGTAGTTGGAGCAGTTGAAATACTTGATTTCCGGGTTGCCCTGATTGAAGTGGAAGTGCAGATTGCAGCCGCAGTCTGCGCAGACAAGCAGGCCGGAGAACATATTGTGTTCTCCGTTGCTGGTACGGCGTTTGCGCATCTTTCCACGCTTCTGCTGTACCTGTTCAAACACGGCACGTTCAATAATGGGTTCGTGAACATTTTGGAACACTATCCAATTTTCCGGGTCGTTATGAATCCGCTTCTTATTCTTGTAGGACTTGGAGTAGGTTTTGAAGTTCAGAACATCACCACAATACTCCTGCTGGTACAGAAGATGGGTAATCGTGGAGCCATTCCACTTGGTGGCGGGGCGCATCTTGGTCTTTCCGGGACGGCCGATGCCTTTCTGAATCCAGTAGGCCTGCGGCGTCAGGATGCCTTCCTTTTCAAACTGGGTGGCAATCTGTTCCGTGCCAAAGCCCTCCAACGTCATATCAAAAATGCGCCGGACAACTTGTGCAGCTTCTTCATCAATGACCCAATGCTTGGGATTGTTCGGGTCCTTGATATACCCATAGGGAGGAAGTCCCATCGGTTCGCCGGAGTTGCCTTTGATTTTATTACTGATACGGCGTTTCTTGCTGATGTCGCGGGCATACCACTCATTGAACAGGTTTCGGATGGGTGCCAGTTCGTTTTCTCCCTCGGCCGTGTCGATGTTGTCCGAAACGGCAACAAGTCGGATGTCATGGTCCGGGAAAAATTCTTCTGTCAGCCGTCCGACCTCAATATAGTTTCGGCCCAGACGGGAAAGGTCTTTGACGAACACAGCGGAGGCTTTTCCTTGTTCGAGCTGCTGCATCATTTCAACGAAACCGGGACGGTTCATGGTCACGCCGGAAATGCCATCATCCAGAAAGTGAACCAGATTGGTATAGCCTTTTTCCTTTGCAACTTTGGTGAGCAGTTTCTTTTGGTTGCCGATGCTGTAACTCTCGCCCTCCAAATTATCATCACGGGAAAGACGCTCATAGAGAAAAGCGGTTGCTTCACGGGATTTCTTGTTACTCGACTGTTTCATACTCGCTCCTTTCTTGGGACAGTCGAATAGCAAATTCACTTGTACACCTATATTATAACACAATCCGCTTTCTCTGTCCGCTGCCTCCCGAAAGGTCATTATAATTTTTCGCTTTCGGATTTCATCAGCCGGAGAAGAACTTCTCCTAAGGTCTGGGAACTTTCTTCTTTGAACACCGGCTCAACGATAAAGGAGCGATTGCCAATACGATAAGTCGAATCCAGAGTAAGCATCTCTGGATTTTTTGTTTTTTCCGGGTTTGTCTTTTTCGCTTGCATCGTAAAAATCCCCTTTCTTAAAAATCAAAAAATGAGCCAACGGATGGCTGCTGGCAGCAACCCACGGGAATCTCACCCCTGCATTCTTCATGCAGCCCTACTCATTGCCTGCGACGCTCTGAACGCTCGGACTTTGACGGTAAGGGAGTATCAGCCTGCCTGTATATCATGGCCCGCAAGCAGCCGCGCTTGCATTGCGGCGTGGTGGTGATCGCTCCACTTTTCAGAGAAAAGCATCGTGGCGCACCCGCCGTCCGGCTCGATACAGACAGCAACGTATCCGTTTGCCCTATGATGCACCGCCATTGTCCTGCGGGCATATTTTTCAAGGTGCTGTCCCGAAACGTGGAAAGGGTCAGACCGTTTCGGCTCTGGTCACAATAGAGGAAATAAGTTTGATTTCCAGATGGCGTTTCATGTACTCGTCTATGCACACATGAGGCTGACCGTGCTTGTCATAGAGAATGCCTGTACAGAGCTTGTTGATATAACCTCTGTAATGTCGCAAAACCTGTTCAACTGCATCGGTGTCCCCAGCGCAGGCAGAGCGAATCACCGAGAGCGGTAAAAACTCTCTGCTCGTGTGTTCATAGGAGTTCATTTACGCCTAACCTCCCTCCGGCAAGTGCGCCTTTAGCTTTTTTCGCAGCTCATTCAGCGTTTTTGCCCGGTGCCGTTGAACAGCACTCCGGGACATTCCCATGAGGTCGCCAATCTCACCATCGCCCAGTTCCAGAACGCAAAACAGAATCAGAATGCTTTGTTCTTGCTTCGGCAGGGCGGCAAACGCATTGGCAACAAGTTCATTGTCGATGTGCAGATCACAGCCGTAGGATGAAAATACAAATTCTTCACACGGATAATGGTCTACACTCGTGAGCTGCCCCAGTTCTTCCAACGAAAGAACGCTGAATGACTTTTCACGGTCAAGCAGACGTTTCTTATTTCGGTGATAGTTCCGGGCCTCATTTCGCAGCACCGCTTTGCAGAACGCATCGAATCGGTACTGTTCGCCATCGTTGCGAGGGATAGCTTCCATCTTCTCACCCCCTTTCCGTGGGGATGTCGGGTGGATTTTTCCCTTTCCGCTAATATGACACCTGAAACACCCGATTCTGCCCGCTTTTTTGAAAATTTCCAAAAATATTTTTGAAACAGGCAGCTTTTCAGGCGGCAATAGAAAAGCCCAGCAGACCGAAAACGGCCAACCGGGCATAGCGGCAGTATGAAATGCGCAGTAGCTACATTGTATAGTACATAGTAAAAGCCCTGCTGACCCTGTGCGGGAGCAAGGCTTTTTTTGACAGTTCAAAGCTAGGCGTTCGATAGAATATCAGGCGCATGGCGGCATCCTCCTATGGCCGCCATACGGACGATGAAACGCTCTGATAAGCAAAAAGAACCGGCGGCCTTGATTTTCTCAAAAGCCGCCGGTTCAAAATGGGCGCGCGGATATGTCTGCTGTACGACGGCTTTTTTTCTTTTGCCGTCGTGCGGCAGGTGTTTTTACTTTTTATTCTTTTGTGCTACATGGACGATTATGGTAACTAAAATAATTGCGGCGACCATACCAATTAAAGGGAGCCATGTGTCGGTGATGCTTTGCAATACGGCATTCCGGTTTACATTTTCGGGCAACATAGTTTAGACCTCCAATTCTCGCTGTTCTGTGACAATACGTTTACAGGAAAGATACGTTGCAAGGAAATAACTTCCGTAGACAAGCAGAAAAAGAACGATTGTCAGTCCGATATTGGTTGCAATATGGATGTTCATAAATTCTTCCACCGCAGCCATTGCTTTGCCAATCAGGAAAGCAGAATACACGCCAGCGACGACTAGCGGAATGGCAAAGAACACGGCTGTCTGCACAAAAAGCGTATGATCGATTTGCCTGCGGCCTGCCCCCAGCTTTTGCAGCAAGCCATAACGATACACATTGTCGGTCGTTTCGGTAAGCTGTTTTAACGCTAGAAGTGCGGCGCAAATCAGCAAAAAGACCAACCCGATATAGCAGCAAAGGAAACTGACCAAGGCATCGAGGCCGTAGAACGTCTCATACATCATGTTCTTTTCGGCATAACGATAGCCGTGTGTACTATCCAATCCAATCGGAATCATCTTTTGCAAAATTTCATTGGAATCTGCATTAGGCTCATATTGCACCAAAAGCGCATTTACATCTTTTTCAAGAGATGCGGTGACGGAATCGGGAACGATCAAGGTGCCGCGGTCATTATTGCCAACCGACGTCATAACGTATGTTTCCTGCAAAACGTTATCTTCTGCACGCTGTAAAGTCGCCCCGCCAACCATGATTTCCGGGTGGCTCTGCAATGCAGCAGCAACATACCGATACGTTCCATTGTAGTTGCAGTTCAACAGGTATTGGCCATCGTTCAGCGTGATGGGTGCTTTGTTCTGCATGGATAAGGCACGATTCAAGTCCGAAATGGAGATTACGGAAACCTTGCTGTCAGGAACTTTTTCATCAATCGGCCAAAATTTGACTTTCTGTCCTTCAAATAGTTCAGAGTAGGTCATATCGGCCTCGTAAACACTGATTTGCTCTGTATCTTTGGCGTAGTTGCTTATAGTAATATCGTGTGCAGCGAGATAGGCAGCAATATCGCTGTCCCCGTCAACCGAAACATTGGAAAGCACGTTCAAATCATAGGGCGTTGCAGATCGAGACATTTTGTTCATAGCAAGCGCTGTGCTTGCGCCAATCGACACGGCGCAGATCGTGATGGTCAGCAATCCGCATACAACCGTTACCACAAGATAATTGGTTCGGATTTTGCTGCCAATCTGACGGACAAGGAACGTATTCAGACCCTTCAGGTAAAAGCCTTTCCTTGCACTTGCTACTTGCATGAAAACGGCTGACAGCGAGTAGAACAGCAGAAAAGTTCCCGCGACCAATGCCGCCGCTGCCAACTGGAACAGATTATTTTCATGCGATGGCAGAACCCCGTTTTTGTTGAACAGCGCGGCAGAAATTCCGATGCAAAGCAGCGAGAGCAGGAACAGACAAACCGGCAAGATACGGTTTTCAATCTGCATACTTTCGTTTTTTCTGCCGTCCGTCAATAGGTCGATCAATTTAACATTGGTGACAGACCGAATATTGAAAAGCATGACGATAAAAAAGATGATTGTGAAACACAACACGGTCTGGCGAAGCGCTCCGGCTGAAAACACGATCCGAAACTTTTCAAGATTGATTGCAAAAAGCCGCAATGCAATTAAAGAAAAACCTTGCGAAAAGAAAAAGCCCAAAAGCAATCCTGTGCCCAGCGCAATGATGCCAACACAAAGCGTTTCGCCTGCAAACAACCGGGAAATACGCCCTTTTTTCATGCCGAGCATCATATACACGCCTAATTCCTTTTTGCGACGTTTCAATAAAAACTGATTGGCATAAAGAATCAGAAAAGCCAGAACAACCGCAATCATAGTGGAAAGCGTAGAAAGCATAATGCCGAGTTGACGATATAAGAGCGTGCCGGTCATGCCCATATTGGAAAAAGCCGGCTGGTCAGAAATGGAATTGAACGCATAGAACAAACTGACCGAAAGGGTCAGCGTAAGAAAGTAAATCAGATAGTCACGAATGTTCTTGCACACATTTCGGAAAATCAGCTTACATGTGTTCACTCTGTTCACCTCCCAAGACGGAAACTACTTCCAGAATTTTTGTAAAAAATTCTTTGCGCGTATCCGTCCCACGATGCAGTTCGTTGAACACCTGCCCATCTTTGATAAACAAAATGCGATTGCAATAGCTGGCAGAAAAAGCGTCATGTGTTACCATGAGAATCGTTGCAGAAAGCCGTTCATTCAATTCGGTCAACATTGTCAACAACATTCGGGAAGAATTGGAATCCAGTGCGCCGGTCGGCTCATCTGCTAGTACGATGGCGGGATTTGTCACCATCGCTCTTGCAGCCGCTACTCTCTGCTGCTGACCGCCG
>ENA-OPBZ01000772-OPBZ01000772.1-human-gut-metagenome-genome-assembly--contig:-NODE-772-length-15446-cov-2.840751_pt1 | contig 15446 bp, 10 predicted proteins | sample MGYA00241072_ERZ501459 | MGnify/ENA primary metagenome ERZ501459 (study PRJEB25962, sample SAMEA2042632) | human gut metagenome | biome: human gut; feature: human-associated habitat; material: faeces...
GGATTTGCCGCCGCCGCTGTAGCCTGTGAGACTGTGAGCGGTGAAGGGATAGTCGGGAGCAACGATGCCCAGATGCACCAGTGGATATGCCGCCGCAATGAACCCTGTGGCGTGGCAGCCGGGGTTAGCAATGCGTTTGGAGTGGATGATGGCTTCTCTGTGTGCCGGAGAAAGTTCCGGAAGACCGTAAGTCCAACCTTCTGCCGTTCTGTGAGCGGTGCTGGCATCAATGATGCAGGTATTGGGATTTTCCACCAGCTTCACGGCTTCTTTTGCTGCCGCGTCAGGCAGGCAAAGGAAAACCACATCCGCCAGATTCATAAGCCGTTTCCGTTCGGCTTCGTCTTTTCTTTTTTCTTCCGCGATGAGCAGCAGTTCCACGCCGTCGTGGTGGGACAGCTTTTCCTGGAGCTGTAAGCCGGTGGTGCCTGCCTGCCCGTCGATGTATACTTTGTATGGCATAAACATACCTCATTTCCTTTGATTTGCTGAATGTTATGGTATTATTATAAATGTTTATACGGGAAAGTCAATAAAAATACGCATATTTATACAAGTTCGGGGAATTGGTGGTACAGAACGAAAATAGGTGGCAAATTTTGGGTAATATCCCAATAAGTACAAGGGATACAGTGGGTTTGGAAAGAAATTGTTTTGTGAAAAGTGCAAGAAAGGAAAGGGATGCATCTATATGCAGCATATAAAATTGCTGAATTATGCATGAAAATAGCATATATACATTTATATACGGTGTATATGAGTGTGTGAAATGGGAAAATATGCTGTGAAAATGGGAGATAGAGGGGGATTTTTTGAAAAAATGGGTATGTATTTTGGCATGGGAAACAGCTGGTACCGTTGTTCTGAAAGAAAACAGCCCTGATAAAAGAAAACAGCTGGAACCCTTTGGTAAGGATTCCAGCTGTTTGCTGTTTTTTCTTTATAAGAATTAGAATTCTGCGTTTTTCACAGTTCTGGGGTAAGGCAGTACGTCACGGATATTGCTCATACCTGTCAGGTACATGACTGCACGTTCGAAGCCCAGACCATAACCGGAGTGTCTGGTGCCGCCGTATTTGCGCAGATCCAGATACCACCAGTAGTCTTCTTTCTTCAGACCCAGTTCGTCCATACGTTTTTCCAACAGTTCCAGACGTTCTTCTCTCTGGCTGCCGCCGATGATTTCGCCAACGCCGGGAACCAAGAGGTCCATAGCGGCAACGGTCTTGTTGTCATCGTTCATGCGCATGTAGAACGCTTTGATGTCCTTAGGATAGTCTGTAACGAATACAGGTTTTTTGAAGATTTCTTCTGTCAGATAGCGTTCGTGTTCTGTCTGCAGGTCGATGCCCCAGGAAACGGGGTATTCGAATTTCTTGCCGGATTTGATCAGCAGATCAACGGCTTCTGTGTATGTCACACGGCCAAAGTCGTTGTTCAGGATGTTATGCAGTCTGTCCAGCAGACCTTTGTCCACGAAGCTGTTGAAGAATTCCATTTCTTCGGGTGCGTTGTCCAGTACATACTGAATGATATATTTCAGCATTTCTTCTGCCACTTCCATGTTGTCTTCCAGATCAGCGAAAGCCATTTCGGGCTCGATCATCCAGAATTCCGCAGCATGACGCGCTGTGTTGGAGTTTTCCGCACGGAATGTGGGACCGAATGTGTAAACATTGCGGAATGCCATGGCAAATGTTTCAGCGGAAAGCTGACCGCTTACTGTCAGGTTTGTTTCTTTGCCGAAGAAGTCCTTGGAGAAGTCTACAGTGCCGTCTTCTTTCTTAGGCAGGTTGTTCAGGTCCAGTGTGGTAACGCGGAACATTTCCCCAGCGCCTTCGCAGTCGCTGCCGGTGATGATGGGAGTATGTGCGTATACAAAGCCTTTGTCCTGGAAGAACTGATGGATTGCGTAAGCAATCAAGCTTCTCACACGGAATGTTGCGGAGAACATGTTTGTTCTGGGACGCAGATAAGCGATCTGGCGCAGGAATTCTACGCTGTGACGTTTTTTCTGCAGAGGGTAGTCAGGAGTGGAAGTGCCTTCGATGGCAATTTCCTGTGCCTTTACTTCAAAGGGCTGTTTTGCTTCGGGTGTTTCCACCAGCAGACCTTTGACGATGATGGCAGCGCCAACACCCAGTTTTGTGATTTCGGCATAGTTGGACAGCGTATCTGCTTCAAAAACGATCTGGATGTTTTTGAAGAAAGAACCGTCGTTCAGTTCGATGAAGCCGAAATTTTTGGATACACGCATGGTACGGATCCAGCCGCCCAGTGTCACTTCTTTATTGGCATAGTCCGCTGTGTTGCGGTAAATTGATTTTACGGTGTTCAAATCCACTAGAATCTCTCCTTTATGCAAAATTGCGTTATTTCACCTGTCCTTTATTGTAGCCTGTTTTTGGGAAAAACACAACCTTGTTTCCGTCTTTTCGCCGGAAAAAAGGGAAAAAGAGGGATTTTACTGTTTTTCTTCCTCCACATAAGGCAGGAAAGCGCCGTAGCCTTCCTTTTCCATGTCCTCTTTGGGGATGAAGCGCAGGGCTGCACTGTTGATGCAGTAGCGCATGCCGCCCAGTTCTGCGGGACCATCGTCGAATACATGTCCCAGATGGGCATTGCCTACCCGGCTGCGGACTTCTGTACGAATACGGTTCAGAGAAAGGTCGTCGTATTCATTGATGGCATTGGGGTCAATGGGCTTGGCGAAAGCAGGCCAGCCGCAGGCGGAAATGAATTTATCCTTGGAGGAGAACATGGGCTCCCCGGAAGTGATGTCCACATACAGCCCCGGTGTTTCCTTATCCCAGAATTCGTTCTGGAAAGGGGGTTCTGTGGCGTTCTGCTGGGTCACGTTGTACTGCATTTCTGTCAGGTTTTCCCGCATTTCTTCCTTTGTCATGACTTTGTAGTCCTCAGGATTGATGCAGCGAGCCTTTTCCTTTTCGATTTTGGCAAAATTGATATGGCAGTAGCCGCCGGGATTTTTGGTGAGATATTTCTGATGGTATTCCTCTGCGGGAATAAATTGCAGCAAAGGCAGGTTTTCCACCACCACAGGGCGGTCGTATTTGGTCTGAAGTTCCGCCAAAGCTTCTGCTGCCACTTTCTGCTGTTCTTCTGTCCAGGTTACTCCCATCAGTCTTCCACCTCCTTTGCAAATGCTTTCCAGATCTCCTCATCTGCAAACTGTTTCAGTCTGCGGAATTCATAACCTGGAATCTTCCGGTCAAAACCGCAGGTCCCCTGATATGGACAGTATGTGCAGGCATTACGGTTTCCCATCTCATATGGAGCAGCTTCCGCATTGCCGTTCAATATCGATTCCCGGATATCAGTGATTTTTTTCTTTACATAAGCATCCAGAAGTTCAAATTCTGTCTCACTTGCCACAGAAGAACCTTTTCGAAGTATTCCCTTTGTCGTATAAGACAATGGCAATGAGATCGTAGTCCTGTCCAGATTCTCGATCACATCCCTGTCGTCCATGACAAGACCATTCATTTTCAGCTTTTTGAAAATCTCCGGATCCAGTTCATCCAGATCTTCTTCCATTTCTTTCTGAAGCATCGGATCTTTGACATTGTAATAAAAGATTCCTGCCGGTCTTACCTGACAGTCCGGATGTTTTCTCTGTTCTGCCTGCATGGCGGCATCCATATACACGACTAGCTGCATCTGAAGTCCATAATAAATACTTACCAGATCAAATGAGGTATTTCCGGTCTTGTAATCTATGATCTTTACATAAACCCTGTCTTCTTCCTGCATCACATCCAGGCGGTCAATTCGGCCTCCGCCAATAGCCACCTCGAAACCTTCCGGCTCAAATCTGCCGTTTTTTAACTGTTCCTGTAATGCCCATACGGTTCTTCGGAGAATTCGTCTCGTCCGTTCTATCATGTAGTGATTTCTTGCACTGCTCTGCAGAATCGTATTTCCATAATCAGCAGCAATTTTATCCAGACAGTTATCTGCGATCGTATCTCGTTCTTCATCAGAGAGTTCTCGCCAGTTCAGTTGTTTTTGCCGCAGCTCTACTGCAAACTCCTCCAGGGCCTGATGAATAATGTTTCCCATATCCATTGCCCGAAACTCATATTCTGCCCGTTCCGTAAGTTCAAGTCCATATTTCAGAAAATGTGCAAATGCACATGCAGAAAAACGCTCCAGCCTCGTTGCACCATTTGGTGAGATTTCCCCATACAACGCTTTTGCGACACTTTTGCTGATCTGATCCACCGGTTTTCTGAGGAAAGCTGCATCGGTCAGTTTTTTTGTCATTGTACAATAATCGGGACTATTCAGATACCAGCTGTAGAGTTCTGCAAACAGCTGATTTTCTTTTCGTTTCTCTTCATCTGTCAGATTTTCCAGAAGATATCCTACCGATGTATTTGGCGTTTCCAACAGATCCAGTTCCTTTTCCGGTTTCTCTGCACGCTCTATATGAATTTCAGGAAAAAGTGTCTGTATTGTACGAATCAGAAATGCCGGTCCTACTGCTTCTCCTTTTCCATTTGATCTGCTGTAAGAAAGGCAGAGACTTTCACTCGGTTTTGTCAGATTCAGATACAGATAAAAACGCTGCATGTTCATCAATTCTTTTGGTCCCGGTGCCAGCTCAATCCCCTGATTTCCCAGGAAGTCTCTGTCCATCTCTGTCAGTATTCCACCGGACTCCGTATTTTTCGGAATGCATCCTTCATTAACCCCGACAAAAAACAATGCCCGAATATCTTTCAGTCGTGTTCTCTCCATATCTCCGATCAGAACCTGATCGATTCCCGGAGGAATCAACGCAACTTTCGCCTGCGTCATACCGGTCTCCAGAAGCTGTCTGAACTCTTCAGGAGAAACTACTTCTTCACCAAGGATACTGACCATCTTGTCCAGAAGATCCATGATAATCCCATAGATCTGTGCATATTCTTTCTCCCTGGCACGATCTCCCTGCTGTTTAAAATGCAGTTCCTGCACTTTCAGTTTTTCCTGGATCTGTCTCTTTACAATAAAATCATACAGATATCTGCTGTATTCTCCGACCGTTTTCTTTTTTCCGGAAAATCCTTCTGCCAGTTCACGTACTTCTTCTGTAAAATGTTCACGAATTTCATTCAAATCCATGATAACCGCCGGATCCATGCCACGGTAGATCCTTACCCATGTCTCATTCCATTTGCGAAATCCACGGATTCCAAGTGCAATCACATAATTTTCCAGGATATCCACTTCTCTTCTTGAAAGATCCGACATTCCACATCGCAGATAACGAAAAACACTTTCATAACTGAATCCCTGTACTGTCATTTCCAGGGCAGCACGCAGATACTCCACAAATGGATTCATTAATACCGAATGTTTTTCATCCACAAAAAAAGGAATTTCCGCTGCATCAAACACATGTCTGGCAATGCTTCCATATTCCTCCAAATTTCCCGTGATCACAGCGATCTGGCCGTATCTGTATCCGTGTTCACGCACCAGCCGGCTGATTCGCCTTGCCGTTTCTTCCATTTCACGTTCCGGATTTCCTGCCTGAAAAATCTGCACCTCCTTCTGTTCTTCGTTATAGGCTCCTCTGTGATAACGAAACAGATTCTGTTCCAGAAAATTCAATGCAGGTGCTTTTGCAAATCTGGATTCAGCTCCGGCCTTTACCCAGATTGGTTCTTCCATATCCCTGGTAAATTCCGAAAGGGATCGAATCATTTTGTGACTCATATAAAACAACTCATGTGGTTTTCCTTTCGCAAGCAACTGTTCTCTGACATCCATTGTTACTGTCACTGTTACATGTTCACAGACCTGAAGGAGTTCCCGGATAACGGTATGCTGCACTGGCGTGAAACCGGTATATCCATCCAGCACAACTGTACTTCCTTTCAATTTTTCTGAAAAAGGAATTTCTTTTGCCAGCACTTCCAATACCTCTTCTGCCGTCATAAAATGCTCGGACAGGTATTCCCGAAAAGCCTCATACAAAACTGCCACATCTTTCAGTTTCATCTGAAGAAGTGGTTTGTCTGATGCATCCTGGATCATCTTATCAAGTTCTTCTTTGCGAACCTCATACTGCATAAATTCAGAAATCAGTGATTTTACTTCATCCAGATATCCTGGTTTTTTCATCTGGTTTTTCAGATAGACCAGTTTCTTCTGGCTGACCTGCACCAGTTTCTGAAGAATCATATTTTTGCCGGTTTCCTCCAATACTTTACGGGTATCTCCACCTACTTCTTCAAAAATCCGATAGGCCAGTCGTTCAAAACTCAGCACATCAATATTCAGGATTCCTTTCTGCGGATGCATCTCTACAAGTGTTTTCTGTGTCTGCATCGTGAACTGCTCCGGAACGATCACATAATACATTTTTTCCGGATGAGCAGCGGCTTCACGAATCACCCTCTGGTAAGCCCTGAAGGATTTTCCTGCACCTGAATTTCCTATAATAAACTGAAGTGACATAAAAGTCCTCCTCAAAATAATTCTTTCTATTAATTTAACATAAATCTACTCAAATTGTAATAAGATATATAGAATCAGAGTTAGATCAGATCTGCAACAAACCATATTTCCGAAATCAGGAGGCTTATCCATGAGTTCCAAGACCAAAATTGTAGTTCTACATATGAAAGAAGTGATCTATACAGGAATCTTTCTGCTGCTCCTCGTGATTTTAGGTGTGGTGATGTTCCTTATGTTTGGTTCCGGCAAATCAAAAACGGCATCTTCCGATGCCGTTTCAAAATATACGCCCGGAATCTACCGCACTTCTATCCGATTGAACAACAACACGTTCGATGTAGAAGTAACGGTAGACCAGGATCAGATACAATCCATTCATCTTGCCAACTTAAGCGAAAGCACTTCTGCCATGTTTCCACTGGTTGAACCTGTACTGGACTCTCTGTCCAGCCAGATCTACTCCGGCCAGTCCCTGGATGATCTGGAATACTCCAGTGATCAGAAATACACTGCTCTGATGCTGATTCATGCGATCGATGAAGCAGTCACCAAAGCAGAAGCAGATTGACGTCTTCCCGTGACCACACCAGCACTTGTGTCTGTCAAATACGAATCTGTTCCAGTTCTTTCATCCACAATGCAGCGCTCGCATCACTTGGCATGCGAAGGTCTCCTCGCGGTGACACTGCAACGCTTCCGACTTTCGGACCATCCGGCAGACAGGAACGCTTGAACTGCTGCATGAAGAATCTTCGATAAAATGTTTTAAGCCATTTCAGGATCGTTTCATCATCATATTCTCCTGCAAATGCATTCTGAGCCAGACGGAAGATCTTTTTCGGTGGAAATGTCCAGCGAAGCATATAATACAGGAAGAAATCATGCAATTCATATGGTCCGACCAGATCTTCTGTTTTCTGAGAGATCACACCATCTTTCGGCGGCAGAAGTTCCGGGCTGACCGGCGTATCCAGAATGTCCAGCAAAATCTCTGCAAGCTTCTGATCCTCACAGGTATCTGCATAATATCTTACCAGATGGCGGACAAGCGTCTTTGGTACGGATGCATTGACCGCATACATGGACATGTGATCTCCATTGTAAGTTGCCCATCCCAGTGCAAGCTCTGAAAGATCTCCGGTTCCGATCACAATACCACCGGACTGATTTGCAATATCCATCAAAATCTGCGTACGTTCGCGTGCCTGTCCATTTTCATAGGTTACATCATGCACTTCCGGATCATGTCCGATATCACGGAAATGCAGATTAACAGCCTCACGGATATTTACTTCTTTAAGTGTTGCTCCAAGGCATTTACTTAAACTGCATGCATTGTTATAGGTTCTGTCAGTCGTTCCAAAACATGGCATCGTCACTGCCGTAATCTTGTCCCGGTCCATGCCAAGCATGTCAAATGCCCGCACGGTCACAAGAAGTGCCAGTGTAGAATCCAGTCCACCAGAAAGACCGATCACTGCGTTCTGACAGTGGATATGTGCCAGACGTTTTTTAAGTCCCATTGCCTGAATATTCAGGATCTCATCACAACGGCGTTCTCTTTCTTCTTTTACGCCCGGTACAAATGGTCTGGAATCAAATTTGCGGGTAAGTTTTGTTTCTTCTCTTTCAAGAGTAAACAAAACTTCATTATAACTGATATCCTGTCCTTCCGGAGCAAGATCCGGTGCAAACTGACAGGTTGTCATTCTCCTTCTTTCATTATCCAGACGATGAATATCAAGGTCCGCATAGATGATGCCATTCACAAACCTTCTGCTCTCAGCGAGAATCGTCCCATTCTCGGCAATCAGATTCTGTCCACCGTAAACCACATCCTGCGTGGACTCGCCCTCCCCTGCCGTCGCATAAATATATCCACAGAGAAGTCTCGCAGACTGAGCACTCACAAGACTCCTCCGGTAAGAATCTTTGCCAACAACTTCATCGCTTGCAGACAGATTGACGATCAAATTCGCACCATGATATGCATGTGCAACACTCGGTGGATTCGGTACCCAGAGATCCTCACAGATTTCGGCTGCAATCTGAAGCTTCGGCATCTCCTCACAGGTAAAGATCATATTCGGAGAAATCCAGATATCTTCCTCATACAGTTCTTCATCCTCTTCCTCATCATTTTCGTCTATATAATCCGGCTCTTCATCCTCTTCAAGTTCTTCAAGTTCTTCAAAGCCATCAAATTCAGACATCTCAATCTCAAATTCCACATCATCGGATTCTGTATCTGATTCATAACGAGCTCTGTACACATCCCGATCAATATGCACGGTTCCGTCAAGGTTTTCTCCTGAAGTAAAATATCTTGCTTCATAAAACTCATTGTAATTAGGCAGATTGATCTTCGGCACAAATCCAAGAATTTCGCCATGATTCAGTCCTGCAGCAACATTATAGAGTTTTCCTTTATATTCCAGTGGCAGCCCTACAAAAATAAGCGCGTCCACATCAGCAGTTTCTTCTGCAATACGTACCAGCTGCACCTTTGCCTCTTCCAGAAGATTTTCCTGCCAGAACAGATCTCCACAGGTATAAGCAGTAATACAGAGTTCCGGAAAAACCATGACCTTGGCTCCCTGCTCTTCCATTTCATGTACCATGCGAATGATCTCTGTTGCATTAAATTCACAGTCTGCTACGCGAACATCCGGTGTTCCGGCAGCAGCCTTGATAAAACCATCCTTCACAGCTTCTTCCTCCTATTTGCACTTTCTGAGAATTTCTTTTAATTCTTCTACGCTGAACACATAATTCTGATTACAGAAATGACAGTTCAGTTCTACATCTTTTCCCTCCTGAATCAATTCATTCAGTTCTTTACGTCCAATACTGATCAACGCTCTTTCAACACGGCTCTTGCTGCAGTTACAATAAAACTCCGTAGGAATCGTATCATTGATCTCAATATCAAATCCGTCAAGCACCTGCTCAAGAAGACTCTCCGGTGTATGTCCCTGCTCAAGAAGCGTTGTAACAGACTGGATCTTCTGTACATTCTCTTCTAGTTTTGCAATTGTAGCTTCTTCTGCAAACGGCATGACCTGCACAATAAATCCGCCAGCCTGACGTACAGTATTATCCTTATTCATCAGGACACCAAGGCCAACTGCAGATGGAACCTGTTCACTTGCTGCGAAATAATAGGTCAGATCCTCCGCGATCTCACCAGTCTGCAGTGCGACCTGTCCGACATATGGTTCTTTCAGTCCCATATCTTTGATCACCTGGAGAAATCCATTGCCGACAGCTCCGGATACATCCAGTTTTCCCTTTGCATTTGCCGGGATAATAACCTCCGGGTTGCCGACATATCCCTTTACACGGCCTTTGGAATCCGCAGTAACTGTAATTCCCTGAATCGGTCCGTCACCCTTTACCTGAAGTGTCAGGATATCTTTATCTCCCTTCATCATTACACCCATCATGGTTCCTGCCGTGAGCAGACGGCCAAGCGCCGCTGTAGCAACCGGACTGGTATTATGATCCTGTCTCGCTGTTTCTACTGTTTCTGTTGTAACCGCTGCAAACGCACGAATCTGACTGTCTGCCGCAATTGCTCTTACAATATAGTCTTTCATAAAATACTAACCTTTCTTTAGTTCTTATTGTTTCTTCTTGCCTTTCTCCCGCGCCACAAAAAATAGTCTTTCACTGTCCTCTGTTGCCGGATTTAATGTATATGCGTCATACACCGCAAGAAGCTCCATGCCTGCTTCTTTGATCAAAGTCTCTATTTCTTCCTGCGGATATGCCTTCTGGCAATGGACTTCTTCAGATTTCTCATACAGTCCGTCTTCTCTCGGAAGAAATACAGCCAGTTCATAATAGTTGAGCCCTTCTTCCTCATCATAACTGTTATCCCAGATGAAACTTCCCTCATCACGGTTCTCTGCGATCGTGGTATCTCCCAGCAGATCCCGGTATTTATGTACGGTATTCATGTCAAACAAAAAAATGCCTTCCGGATCCAGATAATTATTTACCAGTTCAAACACATGACGCAGTTCATCTCTGTCCGTAATATAGTTCAGACTGTCACAGACACTTACCACAGCCCGCACCGTACCATACAGTTCAAATTCCTGCATATCCTGCAGAAGATACAGAATATCCTGTCCGGATTCTACTCTTTTTTCCATTGCTTCTGCAAGCATTTCCTCAGAATTATCCACACCAATCATATCATAACCCTTGCCAGCAAGCAATCCTGTCATTGTCCCGGTTCCACATCCAAGTTCCAGAACCAGACCATCTGTAATCTCATATTCTCTGAGACGATCTGTAACATACTCTGCCCATCCTTCATAATCAATGTTATCCATGAACAGATCATAGACCTGTGCAAACTTCTCATATGCACTCATAGTTTTTCTCCTTTATCCGTAATTTTGTACCTGTTTCTTCCAAACTCCTGTAGTGTCCAAAAAGGCAGATGATCTCTCACCTGCCTTTTTTAATACATATTTCTGCAAGCAGCCAGTTTATGCTTCCCGCTTACTGTACAGGCATATAATATACGTCTGCTGCTTCTCCGTGCCAGTAATAGCTGTTGCCTTCTGCATCATATGCATCCTGTTCATCGATGAAGTTGTAAACATTTCCATCAGAATCAACCCAGTTTCCATTTCCATCCGGTGTGATAACAAACGGATGTCCGTCAGAGTTACGATACAGGGTTCTTGTCTCATCTGTATTGGTCAGCTGTTCCTCTGTGAATCCACCGGAATTTGTTGCTGTTCCGGAGCTGTCACTGTTGTCTGTTGCTGCTGCATTTGCCGTTCCATCTGTTGCTGCTGCGTCCGTAGAACCATTTGCTGCATCACCGGTATTTGCATCTGCTGCCGGCTGAGCTGCTGCATCACTGGTATTTGCATCTGTCTGTGCTGTATTCTCTATCGGAGCCTGCTGTGGAGCTGCTTCCTTCAGTGTGGAATCCCCAAGGATCTGGAAAGATTCTACTGCGGCTTTAACAGAAGCAAGTGCATCCTCTGTTTTTACTCCGGCGTCGATCGTATAGTACTCTGTATCATTTGCGAATACTTTATGAACAACATAAAGATTTCCGTTGCTCTTGTCTGTATTCAGCATTTTTGTTGTATAGCTGTATACACCGATTCCATTGACATCATTGGCACTGTATTCCTGAATCTCAAAATCTGTTCCGTTGACTTTGTCTCCATCTGCCTGTTCCAGAGATACTGCCATATCCTGTGTACTTGGGACAACCGTTGCTGCCATCGTATCCTCGCCCTGTCCATGCAGAATCAGGATATTTCCCTGCTCTGGTGATTCGAAGCTGAGCATATCTGTTTCGTCTGTCTTATTTGCCCATGTAGCATCCGGCAGATTGATTGCAATGCTCTTATCTGCTGATGTATAAGTTGTACTCTGTACATTTGGTGCGATCGTCGGTACCGGTGTCTCTGTCGGTGCTTGAGTCACCTCCGGTGTCGGTGTATCAGTAACCTCCACAGTTTCTGTTTTATCTGTTTTGCCGTCTCCGCCAAAGCTGCATGCTGTCATAAAAACAGATGCAGATATCGCTATTGCCGAAATTGCAAGTAATCTTTTATTTCTCATAGTATCCTCCTTAATATGGTTATCTCTGTAACCACACATCTGTGCATATCTGTATTCCTGTGCACTTCATTCACAGCAGTCTATATTTTACATTTTTATTACAAAATTGTCAACAAATTTCAAATTTAGTCTTCTACATCATACATATGCAGTTCATGCAATGCTCTTGTCGCTGTGATGTATCTGGCCTGTGCCGCAAGACCGCTGTTGTCCGCTGCATGAAACACCCCAAAAACCTGGTCAAACTCAAGTCCCTTTGCAAGATAAAAGGTCGTTACTGTCAGTCCTTTTTTGAAATTCTGGCTGTCACGATTCATGTAAGTAAGCTGATATTCACCATCTGGATCAAGTGTTCTGAGTTTTTCTTCCAGATAAAGAAACGCATGCTCTGCTTCTCTTTCTGTAAAAAGAACCAGTGCTTCTGTTTCATAATCCTCTCGTTTCTGTTCCCATTTCTCAAGAACCCTGTCCAACGCTGTATGCAGATTTTTGAACTGCATCTCTTCCACTGCATCACCATGTCGGTCAAACAGCTCTATATCCGAGACACCGGTAAGACGATTCGCATATTGTGCAATTTCCATCGTATTACGGTAACTGCGGTTCATCACGATCTTACGGATATCTCTTCCGAAGATTTTCGGCAGAAACTTAAGCACATCCTGCTGCTGTTCTTCCATGGTCTGTGCCTTGTCCCCCAGGATCGTCATCTTACATGGAAACAGTTTCTTCAGAAGCACAAACTGAATCCAGGAATAATCCTGCATTTCATCCACTACCACATGCTTGATTCCGTGATGTCCCTTGCATCTGAACAGAGAATATTTCAGATAAAGTATCGGATATACATCTTCATAACGAAGTTTTCTTTTTTCAAGCGGAAGCCGTGGAAGTGCTTTATAACCTTCCTGTTCCAGAAAACGGCTGTACAGTATATAGCAGTCTCTTGTCTCATACATCTGCTGGAAACGCTCGGTCAGCTCTTCCTTTTCTTCATCTGCAAGATCTCTGTCCCTCAGTGTTTCCACCTGGTCAATGAAATATTCTGCTACTGCTTCCATTCTGGAAAGAAGCGGGATATCCAGGAATTTGAAATAAAAAAGATCTATGATTTCTTTTTCTTTCAGAATGCAGCCTTTGTACTCTACATCCTTGAAATTCATCAGGTCATCTTCCATGCCAAGCATAAAAGCATCCAGCTTGCCGGCAAATTCTGCTGACTGTTTTTTCCTGCACAGTTCCTGCGATTCTGGACAGATGATTACCCGTTCGATCTGATCATAGCGGTCTTCACAGTCTGCAGCAATTCCCTTCAGTTCTCTATACGCAAACAGGTCAAAACTCATTTCACGAATGTTTTCTTCTCCCAGCTCTGGCAGAATGTGTGAAATATAATCCGCAAATACCCCGTTTGGTGAAAGTACCAGTATATTGGAAGATTTCAGATTTTCTCTGTCATGATAGAGAAGATATGCAATTCTGTGAAGTGCTACGGAAGTCTTACCACTTCCGGCAGCTCCCTGGATCACCATGATCCGGTCCTTGGTATTACGGATGATCGCATTCTGCTCCTTCTGAATCGTGCGTACAATATTTTTCAGCTGGACTTCTCCCTTACTTCCAAGCTCCGCGCCAAGAATCTCATCATCGATCTTTACATCACTCTCGAACTCGTAGATCATCTTACCGCGTCGGATCTTGTATTGCCACTTGGAGACCACTTCCCCGGAAAAGGTTCCGGAAGGTGCCTCATAAGCCGCCGGTCCTTTATCATAATCATAAAACAGACCGCTGACCGGAGCTCTCCAGTCATATACCAACGGACGATGTCCGGCTGTCTCGGACAGGTTTCCAATTCCTATATAAAAGATTTCCGGCTCATCATCTCCATCATACACAAAATCTACCCGCCCAAAGAACGGTGAATCCAACATTTTCTTAAAACGCTTTCTTAGAAGGAACTGTTCTTCATTCGCATGCATCTGGTGAAACAGTGCCTGCTGGTTATCATAGTTCTCATAACCATACTCGTCCATCTCTGTATAGTTTTCCCAGTAATATTCATGCATATCCTCGACTTCTTTTTCACCTTCGAGAATTGCCTGATCGATCTGTGCAAGCCTTGTACAGAGACAGTTCAGCACATGCTGCAGATAATCTCTGCCATTTTCCATATTTGTCATAACTCATCAACCAATCATCATTTATTTTGCTGTGATTCTGCTTATCTTATCACATACACTACAGTCATCTGTAACCTGTTTATTTTCAGCTTATTTTACCAACTGTAAAAAATTATTATACCGAAAAAGGCGACTGCTGACAAGAGGTCTCCTGTCCGGCAGCCGCCCGGTGTCCTATTAATTATTTGTCAAACTGGCTGTTGTAAAGATCCGCATAGAATCCATTTGCTGCCAGGAGTTCTTTGTGATTTCCCTGCTCGATGATATCGCCATCCTTCATAACAAGGATCAGATCTGCATCTTTGATCGTAGAAAGTCTGTGTGCAATAACGAAGCTTGTTCTGCCCTTCATCAGGTTGTCCATCGCTTTCTGGATCTGCATTTCTGTTCGGGTATCGACAGAAGATGTTGCCTCATCAAGGATCAGGATCTTGTTGTCTGCAAGAATTGCTCTTGCAATGGTAAGAAGCTGTTTCTGTCCCTGAGAGATATTGCTTGTCTCCTCATCCAGTACCATCTGGTATCCGCCAGGCTGCTGCATGATGAAGTTATGGATATGAGCAGCCTTTGCCGCTGCAATAACTTCTTCATCGGTTGCATCCAGACGTCCGTAACGGATGTTTTCCATGATTGTTCCTGAGAAAAGCCAGGTATCCTGAAGAACCATTCCGAACATTTCATGGAGCTCACTTCTGTTGAAGTTTCTGACATCATGACCGTCCACCTTGATTGCGCCTTTGTTGACGTCATAGAAACGCATCAGAAGTTTTACCATGGTCGTTTTTCCTGCTCCTGTCGGACCTACGATTGCCACCTTCTGGCCGTCATGCACATCTGCTGAAAAATCGTGAATAATGATCTTATCCGGATTATAGCCAAACTCTACATGCTCAAACTGTACATTTCCATTGAGTCCTTCGATAGAATCCGGATTTTCCGGTTGCTGTACCTCTTCCTCTTCATCCATGAATTCAAATACACGCTCGGATGCTGCTGCTGATGACTGAAGAAGGTTGGTAACCTGTGCGATCTGCTGGATTGGCTGTGTAAAGTTACGGATATACTGGAAGAAGGACTGGATATCACCAACTTCGATGGAACCTTTGATAACAAAAACGCCACCAAGAAGTGCAACCATCACATATCCGAGGTTTCCTACAAACTGCAGGATCGGCATCATCATTCCTGAGA
>ENA-OPBZ01000797-OPBZ01000797.1-human-gut-metagenome-genome-assembly--contig:-NODE-797-length-15220-cov-2.558985_pt1 | contig 15220 bp, 15 predicted proteins | sample MGYA00241072_ERZ501459 | MGnify/ENA primary metagenome ERZ501459 (study PRJEB25962, sample SAMEA2042632) | human gut metagenome | biome: human gut; feature: human-associated habitat; material: faeces...
GTATAAACATCCAGCCGCCAGTCAGCCTCCGGGTCCTCCACCGGTTCCAGTTCATAGGCAAGATAACTGTTTTCCAAGTAGTCGCTGCCATCCCGCCAGAGAGAAAGCCCCATGCTTTGCAGCAACTCCGGCAGTTCGGAAAGCAGCTTGGCCGGTTCGTCTTTCGGTTGAGCATAAACATCAAACCCAGCAACAAAGGCGATAGCGGAAACTTCTCCGATGGTTTGATCCACCAGCATAGAGAGTGCCCACCAGACCTTGTCTGTGTCCTCTTTCAAGATCGAGGTCAGCTTTTCACAGTAAAGGACCAGACTTACCTGATGATCCTCTGTTTCCTCTGCCCACATCTGCACATCCTCAGCCCGAACTTCAATCTCTCCAGCTCGCAGCTCGAACCCCTCACAGGGCTGGCGGCCTACCCAGATATTCCAATGCTCAAGCACCGATTCTGGGGCCTGCTTCTGGAAGTACACCAACGGGAACAGGCGGGAGCGAAGCCCCTCTGGACTGAGGATCAATTCATGCTTTTCGCCATTGAAGCCCAGCTCGAAGGAAGTATCACACAGGGCCGTCTTGAGTGCATTCCCGCATTTTTCAACCAGTTCTTCGCCGCGCTGGTGTGTTTCGTCCGTATCTATGATTTGACGCAGTTCTGCCTCAATCTGAGAAAAGGCTGCCCATGCTTCCTGCGTCCTTTCACGGAAGTTCTTTTCAAAGCGGGGCAGGGACAAACGACGGCGGCAATCGTTTATGTACTCCTGAGTATCTTTGTCTCCGGGGCGGGCTTTCAGGGCCTTTTCAAAGTAACGCAGGGCGGGGCCTTCCTCATCCAGACAGTAATAGGCCAAAGCGATTCGATAATTCCAGCAGTGATCTTCGGCAAAATACTCCTCATGGGGAGCCAGAAGTTCCAGCGCCTTTTCAAAAGGCTCCCGTTCTCCTATATGTGCAACGGCAATATATGCCTTGGCCAATTCGCTGTCCAGTTCCGGGGTGCGCTCCTCGGCAGGAATCGCTTCCAGGGTGTCGATTACCTTCTGCGCTTCATCCTGTTCAAACCATTGCTGGCATTGTTTCAATAAATCCATATCATGATCTCCTTTTCCATCTTCGGTAGGGATAGGTTTCACTAATAAGCAGAGATTGTAATTTCAAAGCTAAAATTCATATCTGCATTTATGGTGGCTTCTTCATTTGTGGCTGGTTGTATCACAAACTCAAATGTAGGTTCATAGTCCCCGTCCTGCAAGGTTTCTCCACCCAAAATCTCGATATGATACCAGCCATTTGCAAGCTCAATCATCGGCTTCTTATGCACTCTATAGTAAGAAATCAGATCTTTCACCTTTTCAGGCGTAAACTGTTCCAATATTGGCCATGTAAAAAGCATCAGCATATTATGATCTACTTTAAGGGAATAGCCACTTTTTCTAAGCTGCAATCGGTTTCTTTCTTTGCACAGCTCCGGTCTATCACCAGAGAGATTGAACAATATGGTATAGGGATAGTTTTCAATACCGGTCATTGGGATTACAATTCCTTCGGCAAATATCCTGTCGCCGCTTTCGTTTGTGGTAAACTCCATCGCTAAATCATCTGAAAGATGATTTGCCTGCTTCCAGTCCTCCAGCAACAAAATGTCACCAAGGAGAAAATAATTAACAAGATCGTTTAATACTTCCGTAAACCTATATATCATCCATTATGCCTCCCTTACAATCCTGTCCGTTGCCAGCCGTCCAGCCGCTCCTGCACCGCGTCAATCATCCAACCCTCGCCCACGCGCTTCATGAGAAAGCGGCGGTCAAAGCTGGTATTTTTCTCTCTGGTGTAGATGTAGAGCTTGTTCTTAGTGATCTGTTCCGCGTCAAGAAATTCTTCCCCCTTGTAGGTGCCCTGGGCACTGTATGAGAGGTCCAGAGGCAGATAGCCCGGATGGGGCTTTTCGCTCACATACTTCTCCCAGATCGCCAGCAGGCGGGGCACAGCCTCGGGATCTTCAAACCCAGCCTGCTCCATGTACTGCTCCCATTCTGTCATCTCGGCAAAGAAGGCAGACAACACCCTGCGGCATTCCGACGCTGCCTGCTCATCCAGCTGGACGGGCTTTTTGGCCTTTTCTCGCTGGAACTGAGAGAAGTGTTCCATTTGCTCCTTGGTGAACTGCACATGGACCACCGGCTTGATGTAGTTGTTGCCGGCGACAGCCAGCAAGCCCTCATAAGTGACAGCAGTATGGTCGATCCAGATATGGGATAGCTTGGGGATGGAAGCCGCCTGGAGCAGACCGGCATCATCCAGCCCAGTGTGGTCAAGGGCCAGCAGGTCCAGCTTACAGCTTTGCAGGGCGGACAGGCCGCTGCCGTGGATGGCGGCGTTGCCGTCCAGCAGCAGATAGCGCAGCTTGGGCATGGCGGAAAAAAAGGGGAAACAGGCGTCGGTGAGGGCGCCGTTCTCCACGCCGAAGTTGACCATACTTTTATGCCCGGCAAAGGGGGCAAGCAGTTCATCCGTCACCGGATACCCTTTCACATGGAATCCCACCAGGGTGTAACCGGCCAGCCGTTCCATGATCTCTGTGGTCAGCTCCGGAATATCAAATTTCTTTTCTCCATCTAAAGTTAGGACACCGTTTTCCCAATCCGCTGTTCGTGCCCGCTTTGGCCATTCCATAGTTTACCTCCTTACTCTTGCGCTCTATCTATTACCATTCTCCACCCGGATGTCTGCACCCGGATAACAGGACGGAAAAAGTCATAGTCATTGTGAATCTCATTATCTTCCCGAACCTCCGGTTTACAATGAGGGGAACAGGGTAAATATCCAAGCAAAGGACCCATGCCTCCGCAGATATTGCAGCCTCCGTCGCCGCCGCAGGTGGTCAATGTTTTCCCGTCTACCAACTCTCGCTTATAGGGGTCGTAGGCAATAGACAGGCCAAAGAAGTTAGCCTGCTCTATGTCGTATGACTTACCCTGTTCTTCCTCTCTTTCAAAGTGGTGTAGTTTCATCTTGTAGTCCAGTCCATCCCCCCAGGGAAACAGGGTGCGGCATCCGCCTCCGCACAGATAGGCCCACTCATCCGGCGTGGGAAGGCTGGCTGCCAGCTCCCACAACAGGGACCGCTGAAACTCTGGGTAGGTCATTGGATGGCACAGCCACGCTCGCCAGCTATCAGCATTGCGTTCAAAGCGGACCGTTTCGTGTATTTCAAAGCTCTGGCTGTCCTGACCCGCCCACCTCTGCAAGTTCTCCAGCCACTCAGGGTGGGCGGTGATGCGAGGGTCGTTCATGGGTACACTTTCCCAGCCAATCTCCTCCAGTTTTCTGCCCACAAACATGGGGCCAATGGTCATCTGGCGTACTGGGGTCATACCTTGCCGAAGAAATTCCTCCGCAGTGCCCTCATATTCGATTTCCGCAAAAATATCCGCCAGTTCCTCTTGGTTGGCCTTGTCCATCCCTTGGACAAAGCTCTCCCAGCCAAGAATCACGGTATCGCCTGGGACAAAGACAAACTCCCGGCCACCTTTTTCAAACAGGCCGGTAGTGCAGCTCTGTCTCCAGCGGGAAAAGGCGTATAGTTCTTTGAATGTCAAATTATAACGAGTCGCCAGCGTCTGCATCAGCCAGAGCTTATCGGACAGTTTCAATGTATCAAATTGTGGTCGAAATAAATTCTCGTTCATAACAAGACCTCTTTCAATTTGCTCCGGCAGACTGTGATTCCTTTTCCACAAGGCGAACCGCCTCCGTCAACAGCTTGGGAAGCTGATTCCTTTCTGCTGTTTCATACTGCTGGACTGGATGCGTCCAATCAAAATTTTGAATGATAGAAATGATATATCTGTCCTGATACCAGCCCATATCCAGCAAGAAACTGTTTGGATATTCCACTTGCAGCATATCTTCTTTTCGTGTGTCATCCAGAAAGGTGACCGTTCCGGTACCAAAATCCACCTTTGACCAAACTTGCACGGCAAAATTCCTCCTCACGATTCTCCGAAATGCTCCAGGTACAACTTCCGCACGGAATAGGGACCAACAAGGGTCGTTTCCTTTCGGCCATCCCAGGAATACACATGAATTTCGCCTTCATCCCCAATGTACCGCTGCTCCTCAAAGGGTGCGGGAAAGGGGAAGCTTTCTACGATGCTCCAGTCAATCTTGGGCTTCAGCCCATCAAACTCCTCGCGCTTGAGCCTTTTGAAGTTAAACACCAATGCTGCCCCAATCCCATCGAACAGCAAGTCTGCGTATTCTCTGGGGGTGATGCTCTCGCTTACATTGGCGGCTTTGATGTCCACATTCAGGACCTTGTCGCCGCAGTTTGTCCATATTTTATTGGGAGAGAACCAGGTAGTCCGCTCCTTGCCGCCTACAAAATCCTCACGGAAATAGCTTCTGTTTGCGCTGTCCATCTCGACACCTTCCCGAAGCGGCCCGTTGTACGGGGAAAGCGGATAATATCGGTGTTTTGCTGGGTCAAACTGGTCAAACGAAATGTCCAACAGATACCCATGCTTCTCACTGCGCATAAGCTTGTGTGGCTTCACAATGTTTTCTTCGATGAAACTCCAAATGTACTCGTCCACATGAATAGATACACGAGGGCGACTGAATAATGTGATTTTGTAGTGATCCTCTCTGTCCATTCTCTCCGTATTGAACCAAATACGATGAATTTTAACCATAGTTATCCCCTCGCATGATTTCTGCCAACGACACTTCTGTTTCCGCCTAAAAAAGCAGTTCACCGAAAAACAGTCTGAGAACCACGGCAGATAATGATTCAAGCTGTGGCTTGCTGAGAGGAGTGTAGTGAAGGACGATTTCTCCATACAACTCCGTGTTGATGTGGTGTTCTTCCAGATACCGCAGAACTTTTCGGTTGTTCCGCACGATATTTAGACGAAACCTGGTATTATCAAGGGCATATTCAAAACAGTCCGGGTCAATCAACTGACCATTGGCTGGATCATTCATTTCCAAGCGGAGTGTTTCCGCGCCGGTCTTGCGGGAGAGTGTAAAGTAGCCATCCTCCAGTTCAAAGGACAGGCAGGACAGTCCTTCCTCATTGTCCAGCTCCCAAGTCATTCTTTTTGCAAATAATTCCATTGGTTTACCTCATAACTGTTCCAAGGTCATTTCACAAAGAACCAGCTTGTTTTTCTCATCGCTGAGAAATGCCCGGTTTCCCCATACATCCAGCACATGGAAGGAAGCGTATCCACGGGGCATGGCAAGGTCGATCAGCACCAAATCTGAAAGGCGCAGCACCTTTTGTTTACCCTTCCAGTCATCATTCTTAAAAATGGGAGACAGGATCAGGCAAGTCCTGTCACCGGAGAATTTTCCGCGCATCCCGTGTTTTCCGGGCAGGCGGCTTAAATTATCTTTGCCCCACAGTTTCTTTTTGAATAGTCCGTTTTCCTCCAGTTCCAGATACCAATAGTAGCCCATGAGAGAAAGACCTGCCGGATTGATGGTGCTGCTTTCCAAAAAGGCATAAAACTGTCCATTCTGTTCCAGTATAGAGCCAATCATAGGATAGTTGTAGTGAAAGTCTGCCTGGGCAAAATTTCCGCCAGCACGCTCTACTGCCGCCAAATGGGTCTGTCGGGTTCCTGCTTTGCTGTATACACAAGAGCCGCTTTCTGCCCAGTGTGCAGTCATGGTTTCAAGGTCTACCGTCAGGCTGGTAAAACTGTTGGTCGCATCAGCGGAGTTGTCCACTCGGCACACAATAGGGAAAACGCCCTGGCTTCCGGTGACTGCTACCGGCTTGGGAATACCCTGGGCACACCAGTTATCCATGGGGATCGGAATCCACTCTCCATCCATCTGCGGCATCCACCAAAGGGATTTACTGGCCGGGCAAACCAACAGTATTCCTCTGTCGCATGAGAGCAAGACAGGATCTTCCCAAACATCTTGCTGCTCTTTCGGCTCCGGGCTGGGAATCCACCTGGAAACTTCGCCTTTGACCCACAAAACGCCGCTGCACTTTTGCGCGAGATGATAGGTCCAAAACACAATTTCATCCTCGCTGCGGGCCACCATACCTTTGCATCCAGTCGGGCTGTATTTGAAGGAAGTTCCCGTCAGTTCAAATTCCTCGAACTCCCAGTCCTTTATCACTTTTAGTTTCGCTTTCATGCTTTCACCTCACAGCAAGTCTACCTTGATACTGCACCGTTCCAGAACCGGCAGCACCTGTTCCGGCTTGGAGGACATGAGAGTAATATGGTTGAGATTGGGGAACTGGCGCAGTTCCGCCTCCGTAATGGTATTAAGATCAAAGGCTCCATCCTCGCCATCCCAGAACGGACAGAGCTGGGTATAAATCTCGCTGCCGCCATCCATCTCAATTTCTGTGACCTCCGGGGCCAGCCGCTCCGGGACAGGGCATTTCTCCAGCCACTTCCGAATCTCCGGAATAGGTTCATACCCTTCCGCGTCAATGTCGATCTTGCGTCGGCTATACTCTCTGGCAAACTCATGTGCATCCAGTTTAGGAGCCAGTAAGCCTTTCTCGTACATCAGGACTTCCATGACCGCCAGCTTGAAGTTGAAGCTGGTAAAGGTGAGCACTGGTTCAGTCGGCTTGGATAACTTGTATTTCTGCGCTTTCGCCGCCTTATTCTCTGGCTCTTTCCAGCTGATCTGTACCATGGCGGAGAGGGCCTCCAGCTTTGCTTTCTGCGCTGATTGCTCCTCTGGAACAGGACCCGGCAAGCGGGTATAAACGGTAAAGCCGCCTAATTTGAGGGTATGGGCAAATCCGGCGAAATCCTTCCAGCTGGCCTCTCGGTAGTCCTTGGACCCGATCCAAACCGCTCCGTCAAATGTCTGCCGGACCGCATACTCTCCCTGTGCCGCTACCCGGACACCAATGGTTTTGATGGTCTGCTCATCTTCGTCCAACCAGCCCTGTAGTCCAAGTTCGTCCCACAAAGCAAGTGCCTGGGTATAGGGACTCTCTCGGCCTGTAATGGGGCTTTTTCGTGTTCCATTTTGCAGGACAATGTGGGCAGGCCCCAACTTTTCCGCCAGCTGCGACAGAGTAAGCGGCGGCGTAAATACCGCCCCCAGGATTGTCAGGCTGTCTTTTTTGAGAATGATTTTTCGCTCCGTGGCCTTGGACGGTAGAAAGATGGGCAGATTCGGGTACACTTCTTTGTACTCTCGCCAAGGTTCTAGCTTTTTGGGCTTGTTTGCCGTCCGAAGGAAGCCCCAGAAGTCGATGGGATAACGAAATACCGGCCCAACCCTATCCCGCCGGGTGACGATGACCACCGTGCCATCGGTGAGTATTCCAATGTGCTGCATTTTCTCCCCGCCGAACATTCCCGGACGGATACGCAGCACTTCACGGGTGTTCATGTTGATGAGCTGGGCAAAGTCATCGGAGAGGATCTCGCCGTTTCCCTGCACCAGCAGCCAGTCCCCGGTAAACCAGCGAAGTTTCAGCCCCTCGCCCATTCCGGGCAGGGGGGCGATGCGGCACCGCCCGGTGTCCATGTCCAGTTCCAGCAGGCATTCTTCCATCCGCCCCTTGCCACTGACTGCGTGGATCATGGTAATGCGGCCTGTGCCGGGAACGGGAACGGCCTCGGAGAGATGGTCGTATCCGTCCAGAGAGAAGGTGTGTTTTGTTACCTTGCCGCTTTCCCAGCGGTAAATCTGCCCCTTGTACCACTCGTTGGAAAAGTAGACCCGGCCCAGCCCGTCTGTCACGATGCCACAATGGTATTTGGTGCTCCATCCATCTTCCGGCAGAGTCCAGTTTTTCACATCCTGGCAGGTGCCCCGGTCAGTCAGTTCAATCCGTGTAGCGTTGGTGGGATCACCCACCCAGAGGGAATGGTCAGCCCAGCACAGGGTCTGGGGTGGACCGTCATATCCAATGGGGGACGGTTCGGCCCAGTTGAGCGTGGCTGGATTCTTGCTCAGTAATGCCCGGCCAATCGTCCCGCTGCCAGCGGCCCTCGATGCAGCATATAGTTCATGTTCCGGGGAATAGGTAAGGCACCCAAGGTGCGGCAAGCTGTGGGAGCGGATTACTTGCGGCGGACGGTGGCGCAGATCGGCCACACAGCCGTTTTTCCACTCCTCTGCGTTTTGGTTTTTCCATTCTCCCGCCGCAAAATCACCCGCCAGAGAATTGAAGAAATAATCGTACTCATCCTGAAGTATGTATTCCTCGCAGGGCATCAGCTTTCCAGGGTCCTGCTCCTTGGCATGGTCGCCCCATTTTCGCCCCTGCTGTTTCATCAGGTGACAATATTGCCCCTGCTTTTTGCAGTAGCGTTCCCATTCGTTGCGTTCTTCTTCTGGGATCAAGGCAAACAGATACTCGTCCTCATCGTCCAGGTTATACAGTGCCCAGCCGAAGGCAGAAAGTTCTTGTCCTAATGCTGCCACCCCTTTTTCATGGGATAGTTTCATATATTGGACGCCAACGGCATCAAAGCGTTCATCCAGCAGCGCCGGAACCTGTGCGCCCCATTTTTCTCGCAGTTCCGCCAGAGTGTCCTGTACGGCTCCGTCAAATTTCAGAATATCCAGCGCATCATCTATGATTTGTTTGAACTCTGCCATAGGTAGTTTCTCCTTCTTCCAATTCCTACATCATAGCGACAGCCATGTGGTCAAAGCACTGATTTCCTCCCGCAGCAGTGGGGACTTCCCAGCGGCGGCAAAGGCTTTTTGGACACCGCCATAGCGCCGCTCGGAGCGATCCGCCAGCTGGAGCGCGGCTGCCTCCAGATTGGGAATCGCCATCACAGCATCTGCCAGCGCCTGGGCGGAGAGTTTATCCCCGATCAGAGAGGCGGCAAAGTAGCGCAAATGGCTGTGAGAGAGGGCGGACAAATCGTTTAGTTTATGCAGCTCATAGAGTTTCAGGGCATAAAGGGAAGGAAGCCCATCCAGAGCCGGTAGTTTCTGCACAGCTGGGAGTGACTGGAGATAGAGTTTCTGAAGCCGGGGCGCCAGAGTTAGGAAAGGGGCAAGATCTTCCGTTTTCCGCATTTCCTCCAAATGGAGATAGGTAATGCTGGTGAGAAGCGGGGTGATGTCGCCATTCTTTTCCCCACGCAGGTGGAGGACACGCAGGCCGGGGAGAGAAACATTGTCCCAGGAAACAGGGGCCGACAGCCATAGGGACAGTGTATGAAGCTGCTTTAGCTCGGAGAGAACTTCCACACCCTCACACTTTTCCATTAAGATCAGTTCCTCCAGATTGGGATAATCTCGTAGGAAGGACAGATTCACCTTCCGCTCTCCCGTCACAGACAGACACCATACCGCATCTGGTTTTAGTCCATTCAGATCAATCTTTTCTCCGCCGCGCCAGAAAACAGCGGTGCTAAGAGGGGGCTCTATTTTCATAAAGATCACCAGTCCCGTTCTCGGATGGCCTCCTCCATATCAATCGGGATACCGAACCACTCCAGAATGTAGGCAACGGTGTCTCCAATACAATCCCGGGCCACCGTTTCAATCTCGCTGTCGTTTTCGTAAAATTCATCCTGAAGATCATTGATGCCGCAGACCGCCTTATCCAGCGTTTTCTGTATCACTTCGGTGTCCGTTTCGCCGCTCTCCAGCAGGTCAATGACCTTCTGAAGCTCGTCCCTGACCTTATCCACCAGAAAAACTGGATAGTAATTATCCTGATACATCTCGTCCAGCAGTTTGTAATTCGGGTCAAATGCTTTCATCATGATTTCTCCTTTCGCATTCAAATATCAGCTTGTATGTCTTATGCAACCGTTATCCCGCAATATTGGCGCTCTCTATCCCATTTTCCAGGGAGCCGCAAACCTCAACAGTGTGTCCCCAGAACATATCGTCGTCATCAAAATAGGCCGTAAAGTCACCCTCATAAGTAAGGCTCAGTTCTGACAAAGTAATGCGCTGGGCAAATCCTTCTTCTGCAATGGGATCAGCATTTTTCTTCTCATCGTCATCTGCCTGCCACTCATTGGCCAGCCCGGTCAGTTCCTTTGCCGCAAATTCCCGCATGGACTTGTCCCAGCTTTCGCGGTCTGCCATAACTTTGTGGGCAATGCTGCGGACGGTATCCCAGGTTTCCTCATCCTCCAGATCTATTTCCAGTGCAAGGGAGACTTCCTTTTCGTTCCACAAGATTTTGCCATCCAGCAGCCCGAAGTCCCGGTTCAGTTTCAAAGTTCCCAGAACTTCATCCTCAATGTTTACGGGTTTCTGGTATTCCTCCCATACTGCCTCCAACGGAGGGCAGGGGACAGAAGGCTCCAGCACATCTATAACAGCCCAGCTGTTGAACTGTTCCGGAGTGGTGTGTTCAGGTACCAACCCATCCAACAATCTGCGTACCTTCAGACGGCAAATCTGCCCTTGCTGCAAACGCCCCCAGCTATTTTCACTGTTGCGTTCCTCCTCCGTAACCGGCCATTTCAGCCGACCTTCTTTAATGCTGACCTTGCCGGTATTGCAGAACACCATACCCAGTGTAATGACAGTCATCTCCCAAAAGTCACTGTTATCGCTCTTATGGTACCCAGCCCCAATGCACTTACGAATCAGGGCAATCACTTCCTGCTCCTCAGTCTCATATTTTTGATAAAATTCCTCAAACATTGCGTTAGCTCCTTATTCCTCAAACTCTCCCTCAATCATTCCATTAAGATATTTTCCGGGATCAGCAATAAATTCCTCCCATTTGGCTAACGGATGAAACTCCTTATGCTCAATGTCCAGATACCAGAGTTTCTTATCTCTGGGACTCCACAGCAGCAAATAGTCGCTGTAATTGTCCATTTTCGCCATAAGGGAGAGCAACTTTTTCCGTTTCCAGGTCATCTCCTGTACATCCATGTAGGGGTACAGTTCCGCCCATTTCACCAGTTCCCGCTCTGGAAATTCCAGACGCAAGGGGCCGGTCTTTAAGTATTCCACCAGCTTGGCAGGCAGCTTGTAAGGCGTGAGTTGACGCGCCTTTTCCTGTTCGTTATGCCATTCCTCCGGCTCCAGAGCTTTTAAGTAGGCGGCCATTTCCTGATTTTTGTTCTGTACTGCCACGGTGTAGGGCCGGTCACCGTATTTATCCGGGATGGTGATGTCTGCACCCTGTTCCACAAGCCAGCGCACCATAGAAAAATCGTTGTGCCGTGCAGCTTCAGTGACAGGAGTCGAAGCGTAGGGAAACACCATATCTGGCTTGTGATAGTTGATGTCCGCCCCGTTTTGACTCAGATACGCCACCAGCAGCTGATTTCCATGGCTCGCCATACTGCGCAGGGCTTCACCGCCGTATTGTTTCAAATCCATGCCCATCCTTTTCAAAATGGGGAGTACATTAGGCTCATCCCGATCCACCAAGTGGAGAAACAGCCTGCATATATCCCTTTGCGTTGCGGGGATTCTGACTCCCACATCTACCAAAAAGGAAAACAGGGTCAGGTCTTGACTGCGCAGGGAACCACAAAGCAATTCTTCCGGGTTATGGGTCAAATCTGCTCCGCATTCGATCAGGAGCTGTACCATGTCCATCCGATTTTCCAGTACAGCCAATTCCAGCGGAGAGGCTTCGTCATCCCGCGGCCAATCTCCAATCATTACATGATAGCATTGTGGCTCATTGGGAGAATGCCCTGCGTGAAGCAGGGAACGAATCGCCTCTATGTCACCACTTTTGATGGCAGCCATCATGGGAGGTACATTTGAATAGCTTACTTCACTCATCCGAGTCCTCCTTATAGTCTATTGAAAAATTTCCTGATACCTTTCTCTCAGTTCCTTCGGAGCCGTCTTAATGACCTTGCTGCCGCCGTTTTCAGAGGCTTGCCCCCAGATGGCCCAGAGCAGGCTCTGCCAAGCGATGGCCCGGAATTTCGGGTCTTCGTTTTCTTCCGGCAGGAGATAAGCGGAAAAGCGGCGCTTGACTGCCAGCAGTGCATCCAGGCTTTCCCCATTGGCTATCAGGCTGCGGAATTCTCTGGCAGGCTCCAGCCACTGCATAGATAATGCGCCCCGCACCAATACCCCCAGCGTCCATGGTTGGAACCCAAACTTTCGGATCAAGGCATGAAGGAATTTCCCTTGCAGGGAGGAGTGCTCGTCATCGCAGAGATCCAGATACTCCGTCACCAGCGGTGCCCACGGTTCTCCCTCCAGCCCCAGGGCAAACACGGCGAAGGTGCCGGGCATCGCACAGGCTTCATCTGAGAGGTTTTGGTACCACTCAAATTCCCGCATAGCCAGACGAGCGTATCGCTCTATAGCCGGATGCAGATTGGGGTGTTGCACAGCACAGGCAAAGAGCTGATTGACGCCCTTTTTGGGCAGACCGGGAATGGGCAGATAGAGTTTTTCCTTCCCACGGAACTCCACCGAGTAACTGCGGGGAAATCCCTCCTGCTCCAACACCGCACACAGGTAATCCAGAATTTCAGCATAGCACTCCTCCGTGGAGTCCCTGGCGGTGATGCGGATGGTAGCAAACACATCATTGGCCGATGCGGTGAAATGCTCCGTCTTACGCCGCTGGATGTCCTTTGGCAATTTGCCGCTGCCAGCTGTTTTCAGCTGCTTCACCATATCCGGGCGAAGCTGGGAAACCAGATCAAGGTAGTGTTCGGTTATAATCGTATTATCGCTGGCCCCATACACCGTATAACAGACCGCCACATAGCAAGTAAAGCGCAGCAGATTCTCGTCCACATCCTCCGGCCGCAGCTCCGGCCATGCGGTACAGAGCGGGAAAGGCGAAAAGTAGTCCTCATTCTCTCCAATCTCAAAAAACCTCTCCTGCACCTGGTGTTTGATGTATTTTCCCAAGGTGTGGCCAATCTCCCTCCAGCCCACCAGCCGCCGCAGGGCATCGCAGAATGTAACAGCTTCCTCATAGGGGAATCCCTTCAAAGGCAGTTTGGACAGATACCGCTCCAGGAGCTGGCTGGGAAGAAAGGGCGTTCCGCTTTGGTTCCGAACGACCACCGGATAGCCGGAATGGTTTTCTTTTGCAGTTCCATCCAACACATCCTGGATGCACTGATCGGCGTGTTCCAGCACTTCGGGGTTCGTATCTGGTTTCTGGATCAAATAATAACGACCTTGTACGCCGTCGCGTTTCGGCAAACTCATAGCAGGCCACCACTTCCTTCCAGGTTCTCCGTTATCGGAATAAAAATCTGTCGGTAAAGTTCCTTCAGTTCCTCCGAAGCTGCTTCCACCACTTTCTGACCACCCTTGGCGCTGGCTTTGCCCCAGATCACATAGCAGACCGTTTCCCATGCGTATTGCAGCACTTCCTCCGGGCTGGCTTCTGTTTCTTCTGCGGGTTCCTCGTCCTCGTCATCATCGTCATCCTCGTCGGAGGAAAAACCGCTTGGAACGATCTCAGACAGGTGGATTTTTGCCTCCAGCAGAGCGTCCAGGCTTTCTGCGTTTGCCATCCACGCGGCATAGTCCTTGGAATACTTCATGTTCTGCATGGACAGCACCCCACGGACAAATACAGGGACGGTATCGGCGGTAAATCCGAACTGTTTCACATACTCCCGGAGGAATTTTTCCTGTAAGTGGGAGTGCTCATCATCACAGAGATCGAGATAATCCCATACCAGCTGCCGCCACTCTTGCCCCAGCATTCCCAGGGCGAACACGGCAAAACTTCCGGGGAGCGCGCACTGCTCATCGCTGAGATTGGTGTACTGCTCATACTGCCGCATGGCAAGCCGGGCGTACCGTTCCATCAGGGGGTGGAGGCCGGGGTACTGCACGGCACAGGCAAAGAGCTGGTTCACTCCCTTTTTGGGCAGTCCTGTGATGGGAAGATACCTCTTTTCCGGCCCTTTGAACTCCACCGCATAGCTGCGGGGAAAATCCTCCTGCTCCAGAAGCTCACACAGGTAGTTCAGCACTTCACGGCAGCATTCCTCCGTGTTGTCCCTGGCAGTGATGCGGATAACGGCAAAGGCGTCGTTGGCCGATGCGGTGAAGTGCTCTGTTTTCCTCTTTTGCAGAGAGAGCGGCAGCCTGCCGGTCCCGTGTTCCCGGAGCTTTTTCACCATATCCGGACGGACTTTCTCCACCAATCCAAAGAGGTAATTGGTGTCCAAATACTGAAAGTCCATACCATATACCTTATAGCTCACCGCCACATAGCAGGCGAAACGCAGCAGCGGCTCCGGGACCTGCTCTGCACGGATACCTGGTTTTAGGGAATACTCCCGATCCCAGAAGTGGTCATCTTCATTGCCTGTCACGATAAAATATTTCTCCTGTAGCTCCCGTTGCAGCATATCAAGTAGATGGTGGTCAATTTCACCCCACCGGCTCTGGCGGCGCAGGTTTTCGCTGAAGGCGATGGCCTTTTCCGCGTCAAGGGTCTCGGCCCGCTGCGCTTCGGTCCATGTCCGAAGCAGTTGCCACACCTCAAAGGGCGCGCCTTCGCTGCTGACCACTACCGGCGGCCAGTGGGAATCAAGCCGCGTGATTCTCCCGTCAATGGCATCCTGGATACACTGGTCAAAGAGCGGTTGCAGTTCTTCCTGCACCTCGAGCTTCATCCAGTAACAGCGCCCGTCCGCACTATTTCGTTTTGGTAAATTCATATCAGGCCACCTCTTTCCGAACAATAAAAAATGCCCCGCGACACCCCGTCATTTGGACAGGCTGACGCAGGGCGCGAAAAGGCCGCACAGAACCAAAACCTGTATCCCAAGGCTCTGTGTCTGACGATATTCTGCTGTCTTTCCCGTCCGCTTGGACATGGGTACTCATCCCTATCCATTTGCTTTCACCTACCGCACATGCTCTTTTACCCGCTCCATCTCGTCCACCAGAGCCCTGACCTGGAAGTCCACCATATCCTCCGCCACCTCTGGGAATAGAAATGGCATGGTGTCTGGAATGGCTTTGTGTACCATCATCATGCTGAGGGCCAGATTACCAAACAGCCGGGGATCAATACTGTCCACAGGGAGGCCAAAGATGGCTTCAGACGAGAAGAAGATCCTGCTGGAACGCCTGAAAATTCTCCTCGGAAAGGCATTGGCGTACTTGCTGCTCCTCCTCAATGGACAAAACGGCAACTCCGCTTTTAGCTCCATAACAGCAGTTTTTCAGAAAGGTTTCCACTCCCGCCCGCCAACTGAGTCCGGGGTCCTCCATTAGGGATCTGGCATAATCCAGCAGCTTGGGCTGTTGGTATCGCAGGGCGTAGAGC
>ENA-OPBZ01000800-OPBZ01000800.1-human-gut-metagenome-genome-assembly--contig:-NODE-800-length-15185-cov-2.740449_pt1 | contig 15185 bp, 10 predicted proteins | sample MGYA00241072_ERZ501459 | MGnify/ENA primary metagenome ERZ501459 (study PRJEB25962, sample SAMEA2042632) | human gut metagenome | biome: human gut; feature: human-associated habitat; material: faeces...
CACTTTCCAGTGCGCCGAGAGGAAGCTGTTCGGAAAAATAGAGGTGCGATCCATGTGCTTCATCGACAAGAAGCGCTGCGTTGTGGCAGTGACAGATTTCTGCGATCGCCTGCAGATCACTGCAAAGACCGTAGTACGTCGGGCTGACCAGCAGCACGGCTTTCGCATCCGGCGTTTCGGCAAACGCTTTTTCGATGGTTTCCGGCGTCACGCCGCCCCACATCTGCCATTTTGTGCTGTACTCCGGCATCACATAAACCGGTGTGGCTCCGCATAAAATCAGTCCCATCAGCACCGATTTGTGCACGTTCCGCGGGACAATGATTTTTTCGCCCTCTTTCACAGAGGAAAGCACCATCGCCTCGTTGCCGCATGTCGTACCGTTGACGAGAAAGAACGTTTTTTTTGCCTTCCACGTTTCTGCCGCCAGACGCTGCGCCTCCGCGATCACGCCCTCCGCATGGTGAAGATCGTCGAGGCCTTCTGCCTCCGAGAGGTCATACGCTGCAAGCGATGCTCCGTTTAGCGCCTCATCCAGCCCCCGCTCAAACCGGTGTCCCGGGATGCGGAAATAAGCCGGCGCTTCCTCCCTGAACTGTTGTAACGCCTCCACAAGAGGCATTCGATTCTGATCCATTCTGTTTTGTTTCCTTTCCAATGGTTTCTCCATCTTTTTCTGAAACGAAAGAATCCTCCCCGCACCGCCGTGCGGGAAGGACCCCTTATTCGCATTTTTCTGTTTATTATGGTTTATTCTACCGGAGTAGTCCAGCCATATTTGTCTTCCAGCTTGCCCCACTGGATACCGGTCAGGGTATCGTACAGTTTCTGGGTCAGCTCACCGATCTTGAAATCGTTGACGATAACGGAATCGTCTTTGTATACGAACTCGCCGACTGGAGATACAACAGCTGCTGTACCGGTACCGAATGCCTCTTCCAGTGTGCCGTCATGGCCTGCTTTCATCAGGTCGTCGATGGACAGGTGGGTCTCGTTTACTTTGTAGCCCCAGTCACGCAGGATATGGATCAGGGAATCACGGGTTACGCCCGGAAGAACAGTTCCTTCCAGCGGTGCGGTGTAGATTTCGCCGGCAATCTTGAACATGATGTTCATGGTTCCAACCTCCTCTACATATTTACGATGTACGCCGTCCAGCCACAGAACCTGGGTGCATCCCATCTTCTCTGCTTTTACCTGGCCTGCGATGGAGCTTGCATAATTACCGCCGCATTTTGTAAATCCTGTGCCGCCTTTGACTGCACGAACATATTCATCCTCAACCAGGATCTTAACCGGGTTGATGCCTTCTGCATAGTAAGCTCCAACCGGAGTGGTGATGATAACGAATTTGTAGGATTTTGCCATATGTACGCCAAGGCTTGCCTCAGTAGCGAACATGAACGGACGGATGTAAAGAGATGTACCTGGCTCAGACGGTACCCAGTCTTCCTGTGCTTTAACCAGTGCTTTGACAGCCTCTACAAACATCTCCTCCGGTACACCCGGCATGCAGAGTCTTTCGTTGGATTTGATCATACGGCGTGCGTTCATTTCCGGACGGAACAGCTGGATTTTTCCTTCTGCTGTTCTGTATGCTTTCAGTCCCTCGAAAGTTTCCTGTGCATAGTGAAGTACCATGGTTGCCGGATCCATCGGGATTCCGCCGTACGGTACGATTGCTGCGTCATGCCATCCCTGCTCTTTATCCCAGTCCATGACAAACATATAGTCTGTAAAGTGTTTTCCGAATCCAAGGTTTTTCTGATCCGGTTTTTCCTGTAAATGCTCTCTTTTTTCAAATCTGATATCCATTTTTTGCCTCCCCGGCAGTTGAGGATAAGTTTGTTCAGCTGCCTGTATATTTAGATTCAATAGTGATAGTATAAGGCTGTACCTGAAAACAGTCAAGAGAAAATACGACTAAATTTTCATTTTTTCTTTCTTATTTATTGTATCTTTTCCGTATTTTCCTGTATCCGCCGCATTTTTTCTTCTTTCCCGGCACAGCCATTGTGTTTTTTTCTATTATCTGTTAGAATGGCAGACAAGAACCTGATAAGACCTGAACACGAAAAAGGAAGGTAATACAAATGAGTGAAGAATTATTCAACAGCGCATCCTGCAGCGGAGACTGCACAAGCTGCGGCAGCGACTGCCAGGATCTGGATCAGCCGACTGTTACCCTGACACTGGACGACGATACCGAAGTAAAATGTGCCGTACTGACCATTTTCCCGGCTCCGAACCAGAAAGAGTACATCGCCCTTCTGCCGCTCGATGAAAACGGCGAGAACGAAGACGGCGAAGTTTATCTGTATCGTTACTACGAAGAGAACGGCCAGCCGAACCTCGACAACATCGATTCCGATGAAGAGTACGAAATTGCAGCAGACGCATTCGACGAGCTGATGGATACCGAGCAGTTCAACGAGATGGAAGAAAATTCCACCGAAGAGTAAGAAGCACAGACTTTGAAACGATTGCAGAACCCGGCGGGAGACCCTATTTTCCTGCCGGGTTTTTCTCTCTTTTTCTCTCAAATTCCCATTATTTCTTATTTGTACAGCTTTTCTGCATCTCTCTTTAAGATCTGTTTCTATTCTTTTACAGACGTATAATATATGTGAGTAGCAATTTTCATGCCGCTACATTACATAGGAATACGAGGTATCTTTTTATGAGAGATAAAGATGTGATACAGCACATTCAGGATTTATGCAAAGAGCGTTCCTGGACTTATTACCGTCTTGCAAAAGAGGCGGACATTCCCTATTCTACCTTAAATAATATGGTAAACCGCACCAATATTCCAACCATCCCTACCCTGCAGAAGCTCTGCGACGCTTTCGGCATCACACTTGCCGATTTCTTTCTCGACGAGCCGGATGCCCTGCAGCTTACCGAAGGACAGCAGGAAATCATTACGCTTTACAATAATCTTTCGCTGGAGAAAAAGAAAATCTTAAAAGCTTATATGAAAGGTCTTCTGATGGAAGTCTGACTTTTCCGGCATCATAAGTATCACAGATAAAGAAAGTTCCGTTTTTTGTTTTTCTAAAACAGAGGCGGAACTTTTTTTCTGTCGATAAACTTTTCTTAAATTTTTCTAAAGCCCGGGACTTTTCCCGTATTTCGTTGTAGAATAAAGGACAACTGTTCACATATTAATCACAGAAGGAGTTACCCTTTCATGCTACAGATTCAGCATATCAAAAAAGAATACCGGACCGGGACGCTGGTACAGAAAGCGCTCGACGATGTGTCCTTAAATTTGCGCGACAACGAGTTTGTCGCTATTTTAGGGCCGAGCGGTTCCGGAAAGACGACGCTTCTGAATATCATCGGCGGCCTCGACCGCTACGACAGCGGCGATCTGATCATCAACGGCATTTCCACGAAAAAGTATAAGGACCGCGACTGGGATTCCTACCGGAACCACACGATCGGCTTTGTCTTCCAGAGCTACAACCTGATCCCGCACCAGACCATCCTTGCAAACGTAGAGCTGGCGCTTACCATTTCCGGTGTTTCCAAAGAGGTGCGGCGCAAAAAAGCAATCGCGGCACTTGAAAAGGTCGGTCTTGGAAAACAGCTCCACAAGCGGCCGAGCCAGATGTCCGGCGGTCAGATGCAGCGTGTCGCCATCGCCCGCGCTCTTGTCAATGATCCGGAAATTCTGCTTGCCGATGAGCCGACCGGCGCGCTCGATTCCGACACCAGTATTCAGGTCATGGACCTGCTGCAGGAAGTTGCCAAAGAACGCCTTGTCGTCATGGTCACACACAATCCGGAGCTCGCCGAGCTTTACGCCAACCGGATCGTCACCCTGCGTGACGGTGTGATCTGCTCCGACACGAACCCGTTTGAGCCGGATTCCGAAACCCTGCTTCCGCCCAAACACAAAAACATGGGCAAATCGTCGATGTCCTTTCTGACGGCGCTCTCCTTAAGTTTTAATAACCTGCGCACCAAGAAAGCGCGGACCTTGCTCACCTCGTTTGCCGGCTCAATCGGCATCATCGGCATTGCACTGATTCTGGCACTCTCCTCTGGTGTCAACGAGTATATTCAGAATATGGAAGAGGAAACTCTCTCCGAATATCCTCTTCAGATCCAGAGCACCGGCTTTGACCTCACTTCGATGATGGTCGGCTCACAGAATGCCGGCAAAGACTCAAAAGATTCCGGCAAAAAGAATGAAATCAAAGTCCAGGAAGTCGTGACCAACATGTTCTCCACCATGAACTCCAACGATCTCGCTTCCCTGAAAAAGTACCTTGACGGCGGTGCGGACGGCATTTCCGACTACACAAATGCCATCGAATATTCCTACTCCGTCACGCCGCAGATCTACCGCGAAAACGGCGATTCCATCCGCCAGGTGCACCCGGACCAGTCGTTCCGCTCGCTCGGCCTTGGCGCAAGCTCCAACAGCATCATGTCATCCATGATGAGCACCAACGTCTTTTACGAGATGCCGGACACCGCTTCCCTGTACGAGAACCAGTACGACTTAAAAGCCGGACACTGGCCGGAAAACTATAACGAATGTGTGCTTGTCCTCACTTCCGACGGCGGAATGAGTGATTTTCTGCTCTACACCCTGGGGCTCCGCGATGCACTCGAGCTGGATGAGATGGTCCGCCAGTTTTTAAATGAAGAAACCGTCGAGACCCCTTCCTCCATCGGCACGTATTCCTACGATGATATCCTCGGCACCACGTTCCGTCTTGTGAACAGCGCCGACTGCTACGAATACGACAGTCAGTATCAGGTCTGGAAAGATAAAAGCGACAACGAAGACTATATGAAAAAGCTCGTTGCCAACGGCGAAAAGCTCACAATCACCGGTATTGTCCAGCCGTCCCCTGACTCTGCCGCCTCTGCCCTGACCGCCGGCATCAATTACCCGGCATCGCTGACCCGCCACGTTGTGGAGGAAGCAAAGAAATCCGAGATTGTGAAACAGCAGATGGCGGACTCCTCCATCGATGTCTTTACGAATCAAGAATTCGGCACCGTGGATCAGAACAGCGGTCTTGATATGGATTCCTTTATCACTGTCGATGAGGACAAGCTGCAGAACGCTTTCCAGTTCGACGATTCCGCACTCTCCGGTGCTTTTTCCGGTGATTCCATGAACCTTGATTTTTCCAGTGCCTTTGCGGACGCCGGAAGCAGCATGGATCTCGCGGGTGCGATTGACCTCAGTCAGATCTCTCTTAATTTCGACGGACTGCCGCAGCTTGATCTTGGCCAGATTTTATCCGGGCTTACTCTCAATGTCAGTGAAGACGGCATGCAGGAACTGGCTTCCAGCCTCATGGAGGGCTATCAGGGCTACGCCTCGGAGCACCCGGAGGCGGATTATTCCCATTTACAGGAGGATTTCGTCTCCTACATCAATTCCACGGAAGCACAGGAAATCCTGCGGCGCCACATCCAGACCATCATTGCAGGCGGCGGTGTTTCCATTACACAGGAACAGATCCAGGAACTCATTCAGCGGATCTTCAAAGGGTATCAGGCATACCTGATCAAGATGGGCTACACCGACCCGGAACAGTTTGATGCTTATCTTGCGGAGTATCTGCAGACCGAAGAAGCTGTTCAGATCATCAACGACTGGATTTCCGAGGTGATGCAGAACAACGGCAATATCGAAATTACATCCGACCAGCTCACTGCGCTTGCGACGGAGCTTTCCAACGGTTATCTCGCTTACGTGAAGGAGAACGGCCTGCCGGATCCGACGGAGATGGGCCAGCACTTTATCGCCTATCTGAACACGGCGGACGGCCAGCAGCGGCTGAACAGCGGTATCACAAAAATCGTCGATCTCGACGGACTGCAGTCCCAGGTTTCTTCTGCGCTCACAAACTACATGGCAGGCGTTATGGGAAGCTACTCCGCTTCTGTCGCCTCGGTTCTGCAGACACAGATCACTTCCGCGATGGAACAGATGATGACGCAGATGGCCTCTGCAATTCAGTCCGAGATGGAGCGCGCCATGACGCAGGTCGGTAATTCTCTTCAGGATTCGATGGGCGATGCCATGAAGATTGACACCGATGCCTTTGCAAGTGCCTTCCGGATGAATATGACTGAGGATGATATGAAAGAGCTCTTCGCTTCTCTTAGTTCTTCCGGCTCTTCCACCTATGAGGGCAATCTGCAGAAACTGGGCTACGCTGATTTTGACGAACCTTCTTCGATCAGCATTTACCCGAAAAACTTTGAGAGCAAGGAACACGTTGTCTCCATCCTCGACGGTTACAATGACACGATGGAAAAAGAAGGCAAAAACGAGCAGGTAATCTCGTACACCGATATGGTCGGCACTCTGATGTCCTCCGTCACGGATATCGTCAACATCATCAGCTACGTGCTGATCGCTTTTGTCGGCATTTCCCTTGTGGTTTCCTCGATTATGATCGGCGTCATCACCTATATCAGTGTTCTGGAACGCAAGAAAGAGATCGGTATCCTGCGCGCGATCGGTGCTTCGAAACGCAATATTTCGCAGGTCTTCAATGCCGAAACCTTCATCATCGGACTCTGTGCAGGACTGATCGGCATCGGGCTCTCGCTGCTTCTGATGATTCCGGGCAACCTTCTGATCCACCATCTGGCGGATACGACGAAGGTCAGTGCTTCTCTTCCGCTCGTCCCGGCGCTTGTTCTGATTGCACTCAGCGTCGTTCTGACCCTGATCGGCGGTCTGATTCCGTCGAAGAAAGCGGCAAAAAGCGATCCGGTTACGGCACTCCGGACAGAATAATCTGATCCTTAAAACACACTTTGCAAGTACGCAAAAAGCGGCCGGCAGAGGCTTTTCAAAAGTCCCGCCGGCCGCTTTTTTCTATCTTAAACTTTTATTTTTCTTCCAGAAAAAATCCATGCTCTGTCCGCACCAGTGTCGTCTCATAGAAGGTCTTTGCGAACTGCACCAGATAAGCAGTATCTTTGGCGCCTGCCGTCTCATACGGGGAATGCATCGCAAGCTGAGCCATTCCGATATCCACGCTTGTCACCGAGACAAGAGAGTTCAGAATTGCGCCGAGCGTGCTTCCGCCCGGAATGTCGGCGTGGTTTGCGAATACCTGGCACGGTACGCCGGCCTTCTCGCAAATCATCTTTGTTACGGCTTCCGAAACAGCATCGGTCGTGTATTTCTGGTTTGCACTCTGTTTGATGACAACGCCGCCGTTCATGTAGACGCGGCTCTTCGGATCGTATTTCTCCGCATGCGCCGGATGGAACGCATGTGCATTATCGGCAGAAACCATAAAGCTTCCCGCAAGATCTCTGTGGTAAGCGATCGTATCTTTTCCGCACGCTGCGTTGATGTGCTGCAGGGTCTCAGTCAGGAACGACGAATCTGCGCCCTGTTTGGTAAGGCTTCCGACTTCCTCGTTGTCAAAGATTGCGCAGACATTAACCTGACCTGTCGCTTTTGCGGCAAGGAATCCTTTTAAGGAACCGAATGCGCTCTGCAGATCGTCGAGGCGGCCGCTGGACAGAAATTCTTTGCTGGCGCCCCAGATAGAGCCCTCCACGCGGTTGTACAGATAAAGTTCCATCGAGAGGATGTCCTCTTTTGCCGTATCCGGCAGAAACAGCTCATAGAAATGATCTTTCGCTGTCTCATCACCGAGAATCGGGAGCATGTCGGTCTGCACACTGTATTTGATTCCGTTGTTGATGTCGCGGTTCAGATGAATCGGCAAATTCGGGATCGTCACCAGATCTCGTCCGGCATCAACCAGCACGGATTTCACGCTGTTTCCGTCACGTACCACCATGCGGCCCGCCAGGGAAAGCGGACGGTCAAACCATGGGGAACGGATCATTCCGCCGTAGCCCTCCACGTTCAGGCGGGTATAATGACCATCCGTCACGAATGGGTCCTCTCCCTTTACTTTAAACGTCGGACAGTCGCTGTGGCTTGCGATGATCTGGTAGCTGGAAAATGCGCTCTCCGGGATCTGGAACGCAATCACCGAGGATTCATTTCTCGTCACATAATATTTTCCGCCCGGAACGAGACTCCATTCTTTTGTCTCCTCCAGTTTTGTATATCCATTTTCGTTCAGCAGATCACTGGCTTCTTTTACCACATGAAACGGGCTTTTGCACCGCATGATAAAATCGAGCAGCTCCTGCGCTGTATTCAGGTATTCCATAGTTTTTCTCCTTTGCATATATTCAAACGCTTCTTCTATTTTATAAAATCCCGCTGTCTTTTTCAAGACCCAAAAACCTGTGGGAACTTACTGTATCACTCGCAATCATCGTTTCGAATCGGATATTCGCAATCCGCTTCGCTACTCGCACATAAAACCAGCCGCTGCTTCGCAAAAAAATCCCGCACAGACAGATTTTTATTTTCTGTCGTGCGGGACTTACTTTTTCCGTTTTTTCTGCTATGCAGAAACCTGATTTCCGGTATACAACTGATAATATTTTCCTTTCTGTGCCAGAAGTGCGTCGTGGTCGCCGCGCTCTACGATATTTCCCTGCTCCAGCACCATGATCGCATTGGCGTTTCGCACGGTGCTTAAGCGGTGGGCGATGACAAATACGGTTCTGCCCTCCATGAGCTGGTCCATTCCTTTTTCGATCAGCGCCTCGGTTCTGGTGTCAACGGAAGATGTTGCCTCGTCAAGAATCAGCACCGGCGGATCGGCAACGGCGGCACGGGCAATCGCGAGAAGCTGGCGCTGGCCCTGGGAGAGGTTGGCTCCGTCGGAGGTCAGCATCGTGTCGTAGCCGTTCGGCAGACGGCGGATGAAGGAATCCGCATTCGCAATTTTGGCCGCATGTTCAATTTCTTCCTGCGTGGCATCGAGTTTTCCAAAACGGATGTTTTCTGCTACGGTTCCCGTGAACAGATGGGTATCCTGCAGAACGATACCGAGGGAGTGGCGCAGAGCGTCTTTTTCGATATCTTTTACGTCAATGCCGTCGTAGACAACCGCGCCGCCCTGGACGTCGTAGAAACGGTTGATCAGGTTCGTGATCGTCGTTTTTCCGGCTCCTGTGGAACCGACAAAAGCAATTTTCTGGCCTGGTTTGGCATACAGGCTGATGTTCTTTAAGATCAGACGGTCTGCCGTGTAGCCGAAATCCACGTTTTCAAAACGCACATCGCCCTTTAATTCCGTCATCGTTCCGTCCGGGCGCTTCCATGCCCAGCGGCCTGTTGTCTCTTCGCAGACGGCAAGTGCGCCGTTCTCTTCTTTTACGTTGACCAGTTCCACTTTTCCCTCATCGATTTCCGGCTCCAGGCTCATCACGTCGAAGACACGCTCCGCACCGGCGAGCGCTGAGAGAAGGAAGTTGCTCTGCTGGGTGAACTGGTTGATCGGAAGCGCCGCCTGGCGGACAAAGACAAGGTAGCTTGCCAGGCTTCCGATATCGGCTTTTCCGTGCAGGGCGAGAAGGCCGCCGAGCACTGCCACAATCGCATAATTGACATACGAAATGCTGACAACGACAGGAACCATCGTCGCCGCATACCCCTGCGCGCCGGTTCCCGCTTTCCGGAGCTCCTCATTCTTTTTGCAGAATTCCGTAAAGCTCTCTTCTTCGTGGTGGAACACCTTGACGACTTTCTGTCCGGTGATCAGCTCCTCAATATAGCCGTTCAGTTCTCCGAGGCTGTTCTGCTGCTTCGTATAATAACCCTTGCTGCGCTTTCCGCTGAACTTGATATACCAGAACATGATACCGTAGCACACCGTTACAATCAGCGAGAGCCGCCAGTTTAGGATATACAGCAAGGTCAGTGTTCCCACAATCTGGATGAAGCTCTGGATAACCATCGCAAAACTGTTGTTCAGGGCATCTGCCATCGTGTCGATATCGTTCGTGAAAAGACTCATGATATCGCCGTGGCGTCTGCTGTCGAAGAACTGCAGCGGCAGTGTCTGGACGTGTTCGAACAGATCGCGGCGGATATCAAATACAACCTGCTGTGCTGCTTTTACCATGGTCTGCGTGTAGCCGTATGCTGCGAGTGCGCCGCACCCGAAAATGAGTGCCGTAATCAGCACGCCGCGCAGCAGTGTGTGCACATCTCCGCCAGTCCGTTGACAACCGGGCGGATCATATACGTTCCAAAGAGGTTGGCTCCCGCGCTGATTGTTACCAGTACCGCTACGACTGCGAGCATTTTTTTGTGCCGTCCCAGATAAGACAGGAAGACGCGCAGCGTGTGTTTCAGGTTCTTTGGTTTCTTTCCGCTATAAGCTCTCGCTGCCATTTTCGTCTCCTCCTTTCATCTGTGAGGCGTAAATTTCCTGATAAATCGGGTCATCCGCCAGCAGTTCAGCGTGCGTGCCGATCCGGTGTACTTTTCCGTCATCAAGAATGATGATCTGATCCGTATTCATGACGGATGTTACTCTCTGCGCAATGATAATTTTTGTGACATTCTTCCGCGCCGCCAGTGCCTCGCGGATCTTTTTCTCCGTTGCCGTGTCGACCGCACTTGTCGAATCATCGAAGATCAGGATTTTTGCCTTTCCGATCAGCGCACGCGCGATGCAGAGACGCTGCTTCTGGCCTCCGGAGAGGTTGCTTGCGCCCTGCTCGAGCACGGTGTCGAGGCCGTCCGGCATGCGGTTCAAAAATTCATCCGCACACGCCGCGCGGCATGCTTCCCAGATCTCCTCATCGGATGCATCCACATTGCCCCATTTCAGGTTTTCACGCACGGTTCCGGAGAACAGCACGTTTTTCTGCAGAATGATATTGACTGCATCGCGGAGAGCGGCAAGATCGTACGCGCGCACATCCTTTCCGCCGACGCGGACGGTGCCGCGGCTGGTATCATACAGACGCGGAATGAGCTGCACCAGCGTCGTTTTCGAAGAACCTGTTCCTCCGAGGATTCCTACCGTCTGACCAGCTTTGATCTTCAGCGTAACATCGGAGAGTGCGTACTCTTTTGCTTCTTCTTTGTATTTAAACGATACGTTGTCAAACTCCACGCTGCCCTCTGTCACTTCTGTTACACCATTTTCCGGCGAGGTGAGCACGATTTTCTCATCGAGCACCTCGACAATCCGGTGTGCGCTCGCCATGGAACGGGTCAGAAGCAGGAAGACGTTTGCAATCATCATCATCGAGTTCATGACCTGCATGACGTAGCTTAGAAATCCGGTCAGGTTTCCGACGGCAAGCTGTTTTTTCAGAATCATATTTCCGCCGAACCACAGAATCAGCACGATCGCGGTATACATGACGCCCTGAAATGCCGGCAGATTCAGCACGGCGTAGTGGAACGTCTGCTCGCTCGCTGCGGTCAGGTCGGTGTTGACCTCGTTGAATTTGTCTTCCTCGTACTCATCCCGCACGAAAGCTTTGACGGCACGGATCGCGGTCAGCCCCTCCTGGACAACGTTGTTCAGGCGGTCCACCATGGACTGCAGTTTTGTGTACATCGGGGCAACTCTCCGCACAATCAGGGAGAGAATAAAGCCAAGAAGCGGGGTACATACAAGGAATACAAATGCCAGCCGCGGATTCATATAGAATGAAAGGCCGATTCCCATAATCAGAAGCGACGGTCCGCGCGTGATCGGGCGGAAGCCGGCGCTTACCATATTCTGGATGACGGTAACATCCGTCGTCATACGGGTGATCAGGGATGATACCGCAAAGTGGTCGAGGTTGGAAAATGCATACTGCTGCATTTTCTCATACTCCGCCTTCCGGATCTCAGCTCCCCAGCCGTACGTCGCCCGCGCCGCAAAGTGCGCGTATAAAATTCCGGTCACAAGCGCACAGAGCGCGCAGACTCCCATCTGGATTCCCTTGCGGTAAATGTAAGGGATATCGCCGTTCGCAACGCCGATGTCAATCAGATTGGAAATCAGAATCGGAATAAAAAGTTCAAAACACGTTTCTACCAATACCAGCACTGCTCCGAAAATCATATCCCGCTTGTAGGGACCTGCATACGAGAGCAGACGCTTCATATCATTCATCTTCTGTCATGTCCTGCCACTCAAAATGTGATTAAATATACTTATCACATCGAGATAATGTAAGTTCTCACGAATCTTACTTACTGCTTCCTTGTGTATACTTTTGATTGACCGAAATCATATCTACTCGTAGATCCATGTACACTCCACAGTCGTTAATTCCCGAAATAGCCTTCGGTACATACTTACATTTGCGTCCTTATGCAATCTTGTAAGTTTTTACACCTCTCAGATTCAGTGCCGCATTGAAATCCCTGTCTTCGACATAGCCACAATGACATCGAAATATTCTATCTGAAAGTTTTAAATCTTTCTTGATCATTCCACAACAATGGCAGATTTTTGATGATGGATACCATCTGTCTGCAACCCGAAGCTCAATACCATTTTCCCTGCTTTTCGCCTTAAGCTTTATTCTGAATTCGTAAAACTTCTGCGAAGCAACTGCTCTTGAAAGATGTTTGTTCTTCATCATTCCCGATACGTTTAAGTCTTCAATCGTTATATAAGATGGTTTGGTTTTTACGATCTCTGCGATTGTCTTATTGATGTAATCCGTACGGATATTGTCTATTTTATGATGAAGTTTTTGTACCTTAAGTTTTTGTTTTTGTATATTCGCTCTTTGAGTGGACTCTCCTTTCTTTAGATTTTCATACTTTCGGGAGAGACATCTCTGTTCCCGAACGAGTCGTTTTTCTAATTTCTTTAATCTTGCTGATTTGTTGATATTCTTATATGTCTTACCATTTGAAACAATGGCAAAATCCTTTAACCCCAGGTCGATGCCGATTCCTTCGTTAGAAAGATCAGCAGTTTTATTATCAGGAATTTCTATAAGAGCCGAAACATAATATCTGCCCGCTTTCATGGAAACATGGCCGCTTTTTATGATATATCCTTCTTTCGTCGTAGGAATGTATCCTTTTTCTTTGATACGAACCCATCCAAGTGATGGAATGTTAACTCGGTGTCTCTCGCAGCGACAATCTTTCGGATTATTCTTTACGAAATACATCTTCACATCTGATCTGCCTTTCTTTTTGAACTTCGGAAAAGCACTTTCATGATTAAAGAATTTTTTAAATGCAGTCTGTCCATGATTTACTGCCTGGGTCACCGCTTTTGAGTATGCTTCCTTAATCCATAAATATTCTGGATGTTGTGGAAGGTATTCATGATTCAGCCAGACTCTGAATTTACTGCTGCTCATGAATTTTTCGCCATTTTGATAAAGTTCTTTGTTATGGGCCAGATAGAAATTATAAATAAATCTACAAGTTCCTATTGTTTTATGAATCCTGACTTTCTGCTCTTCTGTCGGATGAATTTCCGTCCTGAAGCTCTTTAGCAATTTCCTCGTCCCTCTCTATTTGTTTTTTATACTTACGAAGTCCATACAGCCTGCAGGAGAACACATGAAGTATGGAAACAATATCCTGTACAAGTTCTTCCTGTGGTGATAATTCTTCGTTGTTTACCACCACGATCGTTGTGTTGCATTTCATACAGAATTTTTCAAACCAATCATAACCGAATCGGATAAATCTGTCTTTGTGGGTTATGATGATCGTTTTTACTTTCTGTTCCATTACTTCATCTAATAATTTATTCCACTTTTTGCGGTTGTAATTAAGACCACTTCCATACTCTTCGATACATTGGTCTACAATGATTCCCCTGGCATTACAAAACTGTCGTAAAAATGCGACCTGGTTTTGCAAATCGTCTTTTTGATTTTTTGTAGATACTCTGGCATAAATAACTGCCTGACGTTTATCATTTTCGATATTTATGCCTTTGAATTGAAGATATTGGTCATACGTATAATAACGCCTGTCAGTTGGAGTTCGATTTGCTTTTAAAATCCCTTCTCTGTCCCAACGCTGTAGCGTTTTAACAGATATCCCTAACAATTCAGCAAAATCCTTCGGCTTGTAGTTTGTGATATTTGATGTGTTCATAATATGATTCTCCTTTTGTATGTTTAAACACATTATATCACATTTGACAATATATTTAGTTACTTATATTTTCCTCCTTTTGCTGTTTTTCGGAGTCCATTTTACCATACCCCGGCATGATTTTCAACGCGCCGAAATAATCCCTTTTACCCCAAAAATCCCCTTTTCCCAACAACTTTTCTGTCGTCAGAAAAAGAGGATCGTTTTTTCACTCACGGATAACCTGAAACGTTTTCCACTTGCCCTGTTTGAATCTCCACCAGAAGATGATGCCGCGCACGGACCAGTCGAGGCACATCGCAAGAGCGATTCCCATAACGCCCATGTTCATCCAGATTGCAAAAATCACAGAGAAAATCAGGCGGACGCCGATGGTCGTGAAGAGGGAAATTCCCATTGTGAATTTTACATCTCCTGTCGCACGAAGGCCGCTTCCAAGCGGTCCGGCGTAGCAGAGTGCAATACCGTTGAAAATATTATGCAGCAGTACCAGCCAGAGTGTCAGCCGCTTCGTCTCCTCGGACACCGCATAGAAGGAAAGGACAAACGGTGTGACTGCAAAGACAAGCGCATTCCATGCCACTCCAATGATCAGTGTGATTTTTATCAGCTTGCGGAAATAATACTCCGCCTGATCAGTATCTCCCGCGCCCATGCACTGTCCGATGACGGTGATGAATACTGGGGAAAGTGCACTGCTTGTGAGTGCCGCCATGGACCATATACTCTGGGCAATGCCGTTTGCGGCAATCTGGTAGGTACCAAACAGTGCTACCACACTGGAAAGTGCTACTTTGACGAGCTGGAAAATACCGCTCTCGATACCGTTCGGAACTGCGATACTGAGGATCATTTTCTGGAAGCTCAAGTCTACTTTAAAAATCCACTCTTTCAGATACTGCACCGGATTTCGCTTTGAGAAGCAGAGAACCGTGATAACAGCTGCGGAAAAGATACGCGCAATCAGCGACGGAACCGCAACGCCAGGCACACCTGTATGCAAAGCAAAGACGCCGATACAGTTTCCGACTACGTTGATCACATTCGATGCAATCGAAAGGTACATCGTCGTGCTGGTTTTTCCAAAACTGCGGTACAAAGCCGCTCCCGCATTGTAAATCGCCATTGCCGGATAGGAATATGCCGAGATACGCAGATACGTCACGCATGCCGCCATGACATCATCCTCAACCTTGCCGAACATCAAACGCATCAGCTGTTC